>Ga0206681_10000031_pt1 | contig 91207 bp, 102 predicted proteins | sample M150012015metaG_FD_161048 | JGI IMG/M metagenome (GOLD analysis project Ga0206681, IMG submission 161048) | Ammonia-oxidizing marine archaeal communities from Monterey Bay, California, United States - M1 500m 12015 | ecosystem: Environmental > Aquatic > Marine > Intertidal zone | place: USA... | reverse complement strand
GTTAGTTCAATCATTAAAGACGGAGAATTGGTCGATTACATATCTACAGGAGATAATGCGATAATTATTCTATCTGAGAGTAGTTTTTATGCAGAGTCTGGGGGCCAGGTTGGAGACCAAGGGATATTGAAGAATAGCAAGTCACAGTTTAATGTAACCGATACTCAAAAACAGGCCTCAGGCGCAATCGAGCATCACGGTGTTTTGAAAATAGGCGAGTTAAAAGTGAATGACACTCTCGAAGCGCAGGTTAATTCTGAACGACGTAAAAAGATAATGAATAATCACTCAGCAACCCACCTACTACATGAGGCACTTAGACAAACACTAGGGGATAGTGTTGAACAGAAAGGCTCCTTAGTGGATAGCGAAAAGTTGCGCTTTGATTTTTCACATGAAGATGCTGTTAAACCTGACTCTTTATCTGAGGTGGAGCGTATTGTTAATGAGCAAATCTTGACTAATTCTATAGTAAAAACAAAATTAAGCGACATTGAGAGTGCCAAGAAGGACGGGGCAAGGGCCTTGTTTGGAGAGAAATATGGCGACACAGTGCGTGTTCTTTCTATGGGTTATAATGATTTTTCCGTGGAGCTGTGCGGTGGAACGCATGTTGAAAGGTTAGGCGATATTTCTAGGTTTAAAATCACCTCTGAGGGTGGAATTGCTGCGGGAATAAGAAGAATCGAAGCAGTGACAGGTTTTGACGCTTATAAGGATGACAAATCTACCCAAGAATCACTCGAGACTATTGCTTCACTACTTAGGATAAATCCAAATCAAGCCGCAGAGAAAGTAAAACAGGTAATAAAACAACAGAAAGACCTAGAAAAGCAAATATCATCACTGCAACAACAGATGGCTAGCAGTCAGGGGGATGACCTGGTAAACAAAGTTGAAACCATAAATGGTGTTAATTTGCTTGCTATCGAATTAAAAGATGTTAGTGGTAAAGATTTACGAGAAATTGCAGATAAACTGAAAGATAAGATTGGTTCAGCAGTTGTCGTGTTGGCAACTGTGAATGGGGCAAAAGTGTCACTAATTGCAGCTGTAACTAAAGACCTAACCAAAAAATACCAAGCAGGAAGTATTCTCAATCATGTAGCTTCCCAGGTAGGAGGGAAGGGCGGAGGTAGGCCTGATATGGCCCAGGGAGGCGGTACAAACCCAGACAATCTAACCGCAGCACTAGAGTCAGTTAAATCTATTATTTGATTGTATTGATAATAAAATAGTAAGAAATAAAGCTAAACACAACCCGTTGGTTGTGGCAAACCACCATATTTTGTTATCGGCTTCATAGGTCCAGTCAGCCATTCTTTAAATAATATTTTTTTGTCAATACCTACAACCTTTGCAAACGTTCTGATAGGCGGAACTGATGAATTTTCAGAAAAATATTCTCTAGCTGCAATAATTTGACTAACCATACTATCAGTCAAATCCATTTCATCCTCATTTGCCATTTCTTGCATAACTTCCATTGACCATATAGTTGGATCAACTAAATAACCGTTACCTGTTCTCTCTAATGCCATTGTTTATCCATTAAATATTAAAAACGGGATTATATTGAATATACTTGAATAAAATACTTGGTTTTTATATGGGTATAATTTGCCTGCTATGGATTTTATACAATTAAAAATAGAGACCTCTATAGGTAATGTTGATTTAGTTAGCGAGGTTGTCATGGGTTTGGGAGGCTTGTCAGTAACTCTTAGTGATACAAATGACAACGCGATTTATGAACCCCCGGTGGGTGAGAATCCCCTTTGGCAGGATACAACAATACATTCTTTATTTGAGATAGATGCTGACATGGAGCATGTTGCAGAAATGATATCAAAATTGTGCTCAATAGAAAAGATAGAATATAAAACAATAGCAAACAAGAAGTGGGAAGATGAATGCAAGAAAGACTTTAGCGCAATGCAGTTCGGTGAAAGGTTGTGGGTATGTCCTTCTTGGGGTGACGAGTCGTTAATTCCCAAAGGTGCAGTAATAATTGGCATGGATCCAGGGTTAGCGTTTGGAACTGGAACCCATGAAACAACTAGCTTATGTCTTGAATATTTAGATAGAAACCCTCCAGTAGGATTAAGTGTGATTGATTATGGATGTGGAACAGGTATTTTAGCTATAGGCTCTGCAAAGTTAGGGGCTAGTCATGTAGTTGCAGTTGATAACGATCATCAAGCAGTTATTGCAACGAAATCAAACTCAGTAGTAAACAACACTATTAATGTGATTGAAGTTATACACTCTAGCGAAGAATCTAGTATTAAGAAGGTGGATTTACTTATAGCTAATATTTTGGCTAACCCCTTAATTGAGCTATGTGAGCATTTTGTAGGTTTTATCAAGTCAGGAGGTAAAATCACAATTTCAGGGATAATTGAAGAGCAACTCGACAAAGTTGTCGATACTTACAGTAAACACTTTAGTGAATTGGCTGTAACAAAGAAAGGCATTTGGTGTAGGTTAGACGGTATTAAATCATAGGCTATGAAAAAGATTCGCAAAGCGGTATCATTAATTTCAGGAGGTTTAGATTCACTTCTGAGTACTAAATTGATAATAGACCAAGGGGTCCATGTTGAAGGCATTAATTTTTTTACTGGTTTTTGTGTCGAGGGCCATACTCATGCTATACGAAAACAGAAATCTGACAAACCCAAGCGCAATAACGCACTATGGGTGGCAGAACAATTAGGGATAAAGCTTCATATTATCGATGTAATTGAGGAGTATCGCGATGTTTTGCTAAACCCCAAGCATGGTTATGGCAAAAACATGAACCCTTGCCTAGACTGTAAAGGGTTTATGGTTAAGAAGGCTAAGCAGTGGATGGAAGATAACGACTTTGACTTCATTATTACAGGTGAGGTGATGGGGCAGAGACCCATGTCTCAGAGAAAAGAAACAATGCCTATTGTCCAAGAAGAGTCTGGCGCACAAGATTTACTATTAAGACCATTGTGTGCAAAGCATTTACCCACCACCAGGCCAGAATCAGAGGGCTGGGTTGATCGTGAAAAACTACTAGATTTTTCAGGCCGAACTCGTAAGCCACAAATGTTATTAGCAAAGAACTTTGGTTTTAATGACTATGCCACCCCAGCAGGAGGCTGCTGTTTTCTGACTGATAAACAGTATTCAGATAAGTTGGTCGATATGTGGGAGTCTAGGGGCAGTCGTGATTATCAATTGGATGACCTAATGATGCTTAAGGTTGGCAGGCATATTAGACCAAATAAACGATTTAAGATGATTGTTGCTAGAGAAGAGGGAGAGGTTAAATTCTTAGAGGGCTATCGTAATCAATACGCTAACCTTTACACTACCAGTTGTAATGGTCCGCTTGCACTTATTGATGGTGAACCAAACCAAGAAGACATAACTATTGCAGCTAAAATTTTAGCTAGGTATTCGCAGGGCAGAAACGAAAATGAAGTTAAGGTTGAGGTTAGGTTAACAGCTGGTGTTGTTCAGCAACTCTCCGTTAACCCATTCTCTTCAGAAGAGGTAGATAAGGCGTGGTTAGTATAAAGTAATTTTTTCTAATAACCAAAAGGCAATAAAGGAGGGTCAACCCCCACCAACTGCCACTATGATTTCAACCTTGTCATCTTGCAATAACTTATACTGACTGTGGCTTGATTTTGGGATAATTTTTTCGTTAACTTCTATGGCTATTCTTTTATCTTGATAGCCAAGTTGATTAACAAGGCTTGTAACAGTTGACGACTCAGCCATTTCAAGAGAGTCACCGTTGACTCTAAGTATCATTTATCTAATTTTCCTATTGCACATGATACAAAAGATTTTGCTCTTGCTTTAGCAGAGTTAAGACCACTAACTGAGTTAATTTGAGGGTATCCTAAGTCCTGTAGAACTCTAGAGAGGTGCTCTTTTTGGTCTTCATTAACGTCAATGTTAACCGTTCCACTACCAACATCAATCTTAATATTATCAGTACCAAAAACAGAACTCAGCTTTTTGGTTATTGATCCTGCACAGCCCCCACATTTAATATTTTCAACAGCTATTTCCATGCATACAACCAGATTCTTAAATAATGAGCATTATATCAGTTTGATTTGTATATTTGAACGTCAACTAATACACCCTGTGTGGTAAAATTCTTTGAGTTAATTGTTATGGAGTTTAGGGTGTCAAAAGTTGCATTATTAGCACTAGAAGATGGCGAGATTTTTTTTGGAAAATCTATAGGTGCTGATGGCGAAACTGTTGGCGAGGTTGTGTTCAATACCTCAATGACAGGTTACCAAGAAATATTGACAGACCCTTCATACGCTAAGCAGATTGTAGCTTTGACATATCCCCATATTGGCAATACAGGAACCAACCAGCATGACGAAGAGTCTGATAGAATTCATGCATCCGGGCTAATAATTCGTGACCTGCCATTTATGGAAAGTAATTGGCGCTCTGATATGTCTTTGGATCAATATCTATTAACTAACGGTGTAGTTGCTATTAGTGACATAGATACTCGTGAATTAACAAGGCATCTGCGTAATAAAGGATCACTTAAGGGGTGCATCGTCACAGGTGAAAATATAAATAGTGATGATGCTATTGGGAAGGCTATTGCTTTTGCAGGTCTAAAAAATTTAGACTTAGCGAGAATAGTTTCAACCAAAAAGTCATACGAATTTAACGAAGGGTCGTTTTCTTTGGAGTCTGGAGTGTTTGGTAAGATTGATTCGAAATTCAATGTTGTTGTTTATGACTATGGAGTCAAAAAAAATATCCTCAGAATGCTTGTGGACAGAAACTGTAAATTAACTGTTGTTAATGCCGAAACACCTGTCTCAGAGGTTTTAAATATGAACCCAGATGGTGTATTTTTGTCTAACGGTCCTGGAGATCCAGAGCCCTGCCTGTATGCTATTGAAAGCATTAAAACACTTATAGCAAAAAAGATTCCAATTTTTGGTATTTGTTTGGGACATCAGTTGTTGTCATTGGCAGCTGGTGCCAAGACCCATAAAATGAAATTTGGGCACCACGGGGCTAATCATCCTGTGCAAGATTTAGACACAGGGAATGTAGTTATTACATCTCAAAATCATGGATTCGCTGTTGACGAAAACAATTTACCATCAGAATTAGTAATTACACATCGCTCTTTATTCGATCAATCAATACAGGGCGTTAAGTTGAAAGGAAAGCCAGCTTTTGGATTTCAAGGCCACCCAGAAGCATCCCCAGGTCCGCACGATGTCAGTGGCCTGTTTGACGCATTTATTATGGAAATGGTATAGTGCACAAACGAACAGTAAATATAGTAACTATGTATGTATTGCCTATTAAAGGAGCAAAGTGATGAAAAGTTTATTAATTATATTCCTAACGTTTTTTATATTTAGCTCTACAACTGTGGCCGGTGATTATGATCCCTTTGAAGGCGTTAACAGGGTTACACACGATTTTAACGATGTGTTTGATGACCATATTTTCGAACCACTGTCTCGCAACTATAAGAGACATGTTCCAGACTTCGTTCAAAGTGGAGTTAGAAACTTTTTTGGTAATCTACGTGATGTGCAAACTCTAGCTAATCAAATAATTCAGTTTAAGCCTATTGATAGCGCTAAAACATTGTCCCGCATTGTTGTTAATAGTGTATTTGGTTTGGGAGGCTTGTTTGATGTTGCTTCACACGCTGGCCTAACAACTAATGACGAAGACTTTGGACAAACTATGGCAGTTTGGGGCGTGCCTGATGGTCCATACGTTGTGCTGCCTTTCCTTGGTCCATCTACTCTTAGAGATAGCTTAGGTCTTGTTGTTGATATTGGGTCTGATGCCAACATGATTAATAAGATGGATAGCAGTGAATTTATAACGGCAAATACTCTTAGTGCAATCGATAGAAGAGTCGAGTTGTTGCCAGCTACTGATATTTTCGATAAGTCTGATGACCCTTATATTGCTATGAGATCGTTTTACCTGCAAAATAGACAGTTCGAAATATTTGATGGCAATCCGCCAACATCGGAAGATGATTTTTAACACGTTAAAACTATAACAAATGCCAAAGAGAGAAGACCTAGAAAGCATATTAATTATAGGTGCCGGACCCATTGTAATAGGACAAGCTTGTGAATTTGACTATTCAGGGGCTCAGGCTTGTAAAGCATTGCGCGAGGAAGGCTATAGAGTTATTTTAGTGAACTCTAACCCAGCCACCATAATGACAGACCCACAAATGGCTGACGCTACATACATAGAGCCTATTGAATGGCGAACTGTAGAGAAAATTATTGAACTTGAGAAGCCTGATGCTCTATTACCAACGATGGGTGGGCAAACTGCACTTAACTGTGCACTAGATCTTGAACGACATGGAATACTAGAAAAGAATGGCGTCGAAATGATTGGAGCAAAGAAGGACGCTATAGATAAAGCAGAAGACCGCGAACTGTTTAGAAAAGCCATGTTGAAAATAGGGCTTGATATGCCCAAGGCGGCGGTCGCACATAATTTAGATGATGCCCACAAGGTGCAAGAAACGGTTGGGTTTCCTACCATTATTCGCCCCTCCTTTACTATGGGCGGTTCTGGTGGAGGTATCGCATACAATAAAGAAGAGTTTGTTGAGATTTGTCTACGAGGTTTGGACTTATCACCAACAAGTGAGCTATTGATAGAAGAATCTATTCTTGGCTGGAAAGAGTTCGAAATGGAAGTAGTACGAGACTCTAAAGATAACTGTATTATTATCTGTTCTATTGAGAACTTCGACCCTATGGGTATACATACAGGTGACTCTATAACAGTTGCACCAGCACAAACTTTGACGGATAAAGAGTACCAAATGATGCGCAATGCATCTATAGCAGTTCTTAGAGAGATAGGTGTAGATACTGGAGGATCTAATGTTCAGTTCGCACTCAACCCGGATGACGGACGATTAACAATAATAGAGATGAATCCAAGGGTTTCTCGTTCTTCAGCTTTGGCATCAAAAGCTACAGGCTTCCCTATAGCTAAAGTTGCTGCAAAATTAGCAGTAGGCTACACATTGGATGAGTTAGGTAATGATATAACTGGAGGCAAAACTCCAGCATCATTCGAGCCGAGCATAGATTATGTGGTAACTAAAATTCCAAGATTCGCATTCGAGAAATTTCCCAAGGCCGACGATCGCCTAACTACACAAATGAAATCGGTGGGTGAAGTAATGGCTATTGGATCAACATTTCAAGAATCTTTACAGAAAGCCTTAAGGAGCTTAGAGACGGATAAATCTGGGCTAAACCCAATAGTCGACCTTGGTGCTGAAGAAACTCGCAACAAGATTAGATCGGAACTTATATCTGCGAAAGACAAACGCATTTTTTATATAGCTGATGCATTCAGGTTTGGGATGACCTTGGATGAGGTGTTTGACTTATCTAAGGTGGACCCTTGGTTCTTGTCACAGATAAAAGATATCGTGTCGTGCGAGATGCAGTTTAATGGGCACTCAATAACTGAAATAGATTCAGAGACAATGTATCTATTAAAGAGAAAGGGTTTTTCTGATTCCAGGCTTGCGGATTTGTTTTGTTGCTCAGAACAAGTTGTGCGTGAACGCCGCAAAGCTTTAAATATAAAGCCAGTATTTAAGCGTGTAGATAGCTGTGCAGCAGAGTTCGACACTCAGACAGCCTATATGTATTCTACATACCAAAAGCAGTGCGAAGCCAATCCAACTGACAAAGATAAAATAATGATTCTAGGAGGAGGGCCAAACAGAATTGGCCAGGGAATAGAGTTCGATTATTGTTGTGTGCATGCATCAATAGCGCTTAGAGCAAAGGGCTACGAAACAATTATGGTTAACTGTAATCCAGAGACGGTTTCAACAGATTATGACATCTCAGATAGGCTATATTTTGAGCCGCTAACTCTGGAGGATGTGCTATCAATAATTGAGATTGAAAATCCTGACGGTATTATTGTGCATTATGGAGGGCAAACCCCGTTGAAGCTTGCCGATGCACTTGAAGCTAGTGGTGCGAAAATTATTGGAACCAGTCCAGAAGCTATTGATTTGGCAGAGGACAGGGAGCGTTTTTCTAAAATGTTAACAGGTTTAGGGCTTAAACAGCCACTTAACGGTACAGCCCGATCCATAGAACAAGCAAACGACATAGCAGATGCAATTGGTTTCCCATTGGTGGTTAGGCCGTCATATGTGTTAGGAGGAAGGGCCATGGAAATTGTTTACGACAAGGAAAGCCTTGACAAGTATATGCACACTGCAGTCCAGGTCTCTAATGACTCTCCAGTACTTTTAGATTCATTTCTTGATCATGCTATAGAGGTGGATATTGACGCTATAAGTGATGGAGATAGCGTTGTCATAGGTGGAGTTATGGAGCATATAGAGCAGGCCGGCATCCATTCAGGAGATTCAGCTTGTTCAATTCCACCTTACTCGTTACCTGAAGATGTATTAGATAAAATGCGTAGTCAAGTAATCTTAATGGCTAAAGAATTAAATGTAGTTGGACTAATGAATACACAATTAGCATACCAGGATGGAGAGATCTATATTATTGAAGTTAATCCGCGTGCCTCAAGAACGGTTCCATTCGTGTCCAAAGCTATAGGTATCCCTCTGGCAAATATTGCGGCCCTAGTTATGGTAGGCATTTCACTCAAAGAGCAAGGCTTTACAGAGGAGGTCATTCCGAAACACTTCAGTGTTAAGGAGTCAGTGTTCCCTTTTAATAAATTTTTGGGAGTTGACCCAATTTTAGGTCCAGAAATGAGGTCAACTGGTGAAGTCATGGGTATCGGAATAGATTTTGCTTCAGCATTCGATAAAGCGTTATTAGCAGCAGGAGACAGGCCCCCTGAGAGTGGAAAAGTGTTTGTTAGTTTGCGCAGACTGGATAGAGACGTGCTTGTAGAGTTAGGAAAAAAACTGATCGCCCAAGGTTTCAGTTTAATTGCCACTAGGAGCAACAAAGAAGCTCTTAACGATGCAGGATTAGAGTGCGAAATGGTCAACAAAGTATCAGAAGGATCGCCTCATATTATAGATATGATAAAAAATGACGATATTGACCTTATTATAAACACTGTTGAGGACTCTCAGGGCCTTGAAGATGCTGCCGAAATTCGTTGTCAGGCATTGATTCATAAGGTTTCATCCACTACAACTGTTGCGGCTGCATTCGCAATGTTAGATGGATTAAAAACGCATAAACATATCAAAGTTAATAAACTACAATCGTTACATTAGAGGTAATATTTATATATGGAAAGCACACCAATGACAGTTACAGGAGCCAAGGAACTTGAGTCTGAGCTGAAAAACCTTAAAGAAGTTGTTCGCCCTCGCATTGTTAATGATATTGCTACTGCACGTGCTCATGGAGATTTAAAAGAAAACGCGGAATACCATGCGGCAAAAGAAGAGCAAAGTTTCTGTGAGGGGCGTATAAAGGAAGTAGAGTCAAAACTATCACGTATGCAAGTTATTGATGTAACGAAGCTGAACCAAGATGGCCGTTGCGTATTTAGTACTACTGTGACACTAATGAATATTGATGATGAAAGTGAGACGACTTATCAAATTGTTGGTGAGGATGAGGCTGACATTTCGTTAGGAAAAATATCTTGTAACTCTCCAATTGCTAGGGCCATGATGGGGAGAGAGGAAGGCGAAGAGGTGACCGTTAAGGCCCCCAAAGGCGATATTAATTACGAAATCCTTGAAGTACAATATATATAACTTCTGTTGTTAGAATATATTAGAATGCTAAACTAGATTGTTTAGTTTATAAGCTAGTATTTGTTTTAATTTGATAGGAGAAATATATATGCCAAGTTTGTTACCAAACATTGATCCAGGTGGGTTGTTAGAGTATTCAGTTGTTTATACTGACAGATCACTTAACCACATGTCTAAGTCTTTTCAAGTTGTAATGAATGATGTATCTGACTCCCTCAAAGACGTTTACAGTGCAAACTCTGTCGCATTAGTTCCTGGTGGAGGTACCTATGCCATGGAATCAGTTGCTAGGCAATTTGCAAACGATAAGAAATGTTTAGTAATTCGCAACGGCTGGTTTAGTTATAGGTGGTCACAAATATTTGAGTACGCTAACATCCCGTCAGAAGAGATTGTTTTAAAAGCTAAACGGGTAAGTGATGACGATCAGTCTCCTTTTGCTCCACCTCCAATTGAAAGCGTTATAGCTAAAATAAAAGATCAAAAGCCGTATTTAGTTTTTGCACCACACGTAGAGACAGCTTCAGGCATTATATTGCCCGATGAATACATCAAAGAGGTTAGTGACGCTGTGCATGCACAAGGAGGAATGTTTGTCTTAGATTGTATAGCTTCTGGCGCGGTTTGGGTTGATATGGATAAGCTAGGTGTTGATGTGTTAATAAGTGCCCCACAAAAAGGTTGGAGCGACTCTCCTGGTTTTGGTATGGTCATGTTATCTGAGAGGGCTTTAATAGATTTAACCAATACCAAAAGTACAAGTTTTGCCTGTGATTTAAATAAATGGCTACAAATAATGCAGGCATATGAGGGCGGTGGTCATGCCTATCACGCTACAATGCCTACGGATACGATTCATAGTTTTCGCAATACCATTTATGAAACATCTAAGTTCGGCTTTGATAAGGCAAAAGAAAAGCAGCAAGAGTTAGGCATAAAGATTAGGTCTTTGTTAGAGTCGAATGGAATTAATAGCGTGTCAGCCAAAGGCTTTCAAGCTCCAGGAGTTGTAGTAAGTTACACTAAAGATACTGGTATTCATAATGGTTCAAAGTTTATGGACATAGGTGTCCAAATAGCTGCAGGAGTACCACTTAAATGCGATGAGGGCGAGTCATTTAAGACATTCAGGCTTGGCCTATTCGGGTTAGATAAATTGATGGATGTCGATGGAGCTGTATCGAGATTTAGTGCGGCCTTGAAGCTGGTTACTTAGTATAGTAATCTTATAACTAAATTAGCCTCTAGGGTGATGTTTTGAGTGCTGATTTTTTAGTTGAGTGTTTTGGATGTGTGTGTATATCTGAGTAGTTGAAATGTCGCTATGACCTAACATTAGTTGTACTGAGCGAAGGTCAGCGCCGTGCTGTACAAGGTGTGTTGCAAATGCATGCCTAAGACTGTGAGGCGATAATGGTTTATCTATGCCCGCTTTAAGTGCGTAAGACTTGATGATATAGAAAAAATTCTGTCTAGTCATAGAGCTACCCCTGTTGCTAAGAAAGTAACTATCTGTTTGTGATGATTTTATTAACAAAGGTCGGCTATCTTTCTCATACCGTGTCAAATAATCTATTGCCACTTCACCCATAGGCAGAATTCGCTCCTTATTACCTTTTCCATGAACAGTTATATATTCATTACTAATATTTATATTGTGAAAGCTCATGGAAATCAGCTCTGATACTCTTAATCCGCACGAATACAGTAACTCGATCATGGCTCGATCTCGTAGACCAATAACGGTTTTATCGTTGACAATGTTTAATAGATTATCAACCTCACTAATGTTTAAAAAAACAGGTATTTTTTTAGGTTGTTTTGGGCTAAGAAGTGTTTTAGTTGGGTCTGTATCTATAGAATTTAGTGATAACTCATATTTATAGAATAAACGTAAGCATGTCAGTATTCTGGCCTGGGTTGAAGCACTTAATTTTGTTGATTGACGAAATAAAAAATAATCTTTAATTACCTGACTATCTACATCAATCAGGCTCTCATTGATCCAATTAGAAAAAATATTCAAGTCAGAACGGTAGGCTGATAGTGTGTTCTGGCTAGCACCGGTAGTTAACCAATAGTGGTCTAAAAACTGCTCTATAAGCTTCAAATTCATACAAGATATTATTCTACTTTACTTGCGGCATCTAAACTTGCCATTCTTTTATATTGAAAAAGTAGCTATTTAATAAATAATTAAAAATAAAAAAACCGGTAGATACCGGTTTTTAAAAGCTTATAAAGCACAGTAATTATTTATTAATTTTGAGCTTCTCTTTAATTCTAGCTGCCCTACCAGTTAGGCCACGGAGGTAGTACAATTTAGCTTGACGAACTTTACCGTGCCTTTTAACTTCTACAGAGTCAATCAAAGACGAGTGAGTTTGAAATACCCTCTCAACTCCCTCACCGTGTGATATTTTTCTTACAGTAAATGCAGAACCTAGTCCACGATTTTTCTTTGCAATAACTACACCTTCGAATGCTTGTAGTCTCTCACGATTTCCTTCACGAACTTTAACTTGTACGACAACAGTATCTCCTGGAGAGAATTCGGGAATATCTGATCTTAGTTGTTCGCTCTCAATTTGATCAATTAAATTCATTTCCGGTTCCTTAATTTGTTTTTTTAAAAAGAGAGAATTATACAGTCATTTTTTATATCGAACAAGACGTGATGGCCAATAAAGTCATACTATTTTAATTAATTTTTTGATGCATATCTTCTGTATGTTTTTTTAATTATTAATATGAGGCCTGCTTTAATACAGGTTGAAGCCTACAAAATAGTGAAAAATTATGGAATAATCAATGGCTTTGTAATATTCAATTGTATCGATGGGAAAAACAACTGGCTTTATAGAGTTTGATAGAAAAACTGAGGACTATCGTCCAGTTAAAGACCGTATAAACGATTATGGTGAGATTTTCTCAGGTACTCATGACATAGCTCATTTGCAAACGCAAGGGTCTAGGTGTATGGACTGTGGAGTGCCATTCTGTCAATCAGATAATGGTTGTCCAGTTGACAATTTAATTCCAGAATGGAATGACCTAGTATACAACGATAAATGGCATGAAGCCCTAGTTCGTCTTCACAAGACTAATAATTTTCCTGAATTTACAGGAAGAGTTTGTCCGGCTCCATGTGAAGGTTCATGCGTGCTTGGTATAAACAATCCTGCAGTAACAATAAAGAATATAGAGCAAGCCATCGTTGACAATGGATTTGAAAAGGGTTGGATAAAGCCATATAAAGTGGAATACAGGACGGGCAAAAAAGTTGCCATTGTTGGATCCGGACCTGCCGGACTTGCTGCCGCCGATGAGCTTAACAAGCTTGGGTATAAAGTAACAGTTTTTGAGCGCGAAGATCGCATAGGTGGTCTGTTAATGTATGGAATACCTAATATGAAACTTGGTAAAGACATAGTTCAGCGCAGAGTTAAATTGCTTGCAGACTCTGGAATTGAATTTATAACCAACGTGGATGTAGGAAAAGATGTTCATACCAAACAATTGAAAGTCGATTTTGATGCCCTGGTTTTTACTACTGGAGCTACAAGAGCGCGCGACTTACCTATTGATGGTCGTGATGCATTAGGTGTACATTTGGCGATGCAGTATTTAACAAAAAATACCAAGAGTATATTAAATACTGGCAATGCAGATACCTCAGAACTTTCAGCTAAGGGCAAAGATGTTATTGTTATTGGTGGTGGAGACACCGGCACTGACTGTATAGGAACAGCGATTCGGCAGGGAGCAAAATCTATAGTTAATTTTGAACTTATGGGAAAACCTTCAATCGAGCGTCCAGAAAACAACCCATGGCCATTATGGCCGCTAATCTATCGTGTAGATTATGGACATGCAGAGGCTAAAGAAGTTTTTGGTGACGATCCCAGACAGTACAACCTTATGACAAAGTCCTTTATCAAGGATGATGAGGGAAATTTGACAGGATTAAAAACTATTAATGTAGGCTTTGTCGATGGTAATCTAGTTGAAATTAATGGAACTGAGAGAAACTGGGATTCACAGTTAGCCCTACTCTCTATGGGATTCGTCTCCCCAGAGCACTACATTAGCGAAGACTCTAATATAGATATTGATGATCGTGGCAACTATCTAGCAGAATATGGTAATTACTCAACATCGCAAAGCGGAGTTTTTGCAGCCGGAGATTGTCGTCGTGGCCAGTCACTAATAGTGTGGGCAATTAATGAAGGCCGATCAGTCGCCAAAAAGGTTGACGAATTCCTCTCTGAGTAGTCAATTTTTTCTTTAAAAATCTTTTATATCCCTTAAGGGGTATTTGCTAATATCACCAATAAATAAGGGCATTTTATTGCAATTCAGTATAATCTGATTTGTTCAAGTCTTCTAATTCATATCGAATGACTTTTTGAGGGCTTATATAAAAAATACTGGAGAAATGAAATGGCAAAAGAGCTATACAATACACCCAATCTCGATGAGTTGGAAAATGGACCATGGCCTTCGTTTGTAACTGGCCTTAAAAGGTTAGCTAATGGTGATCATGACGGTGCCAATATGGTTCGTGATGTTCTTGCAACGCTAGAGACTTCATATGTAACAAAGAAGGGCTACTGGAAAGGTGGTACTGTTGGAGTTATAGGCTATGGTGGCGGAGTTATTCCTCGATTCAATGAACTTAAAGACGAAAATGGTGACTTTAAATTTAAAGATGCTGGTGAATTCCACACCCTGAGAATTCAGCCACCAGCAGGCATGCACTATACGTCAACCCTGTTGAGAGATTTGTGTGATATTTTTGTTGATAATGGTGGATCTGGATTGATTGGTTTTCATGGACAGTCCGGCGACATAATGTTTCAAGGAGCTACTGAGAAAACTACACAAACAATCTTTAACGAGTTGAATGACTATGGTTTCGATATGGGTGGAGCTGGTCCAGCCGTGCGTACTGGTATGAGTTGTGTAGGAGCTGCACGCTGTGAGATGTCTAACACAAATGAACAGGCAGCACTACGTACATTGGTTAACGCATTCCTAGATGATATGCATCGTCCTGCGTTACCATACAAAATGAAGTTTAAAGTTTCAGGTTGCGCTAATGACTGTATGAACTCAATTGAGCGTTCTGACTTTGCTACAATTGGTACGTGGAGAGACGACATTAAGATTAACCAAGATTCCTGGAAAGCAATGGTTGCAGACAAGGGAATGACATATGTAGTTGATAATATTACTTCCCGCTGCCCAACCCAGTGTATGAAGGTTAATGAGGACACCTCGCTTACAATAGATAATGCAAACTGCGTTAAATGTATGCACTGTCTAAATGCGACTTCACCTTTGACCCATAAATATATCCAGAAAGATGCTCCAGCAGAAGCAATCTTAGCAACAGGAGATGACAAGGGCGTTACAATTTGTATGGGCGGTAAGCGTACACTTAAGATTGGTGACTTATTTGGTACTGTAATTATTCCATTCATGAAGCTAGAAACTGAAGAGGACTATGAAACAATTGAAGAATTAGCCAGTGAAGTTATTGATTTTTTTGCTGAAAACGCACTAGAGCATGAAAGAACTGGTGAAATGATTGAGCGTATCGGTATTGTGAACTTTATGGAAGGTATTGGTCTAGAGGTTAACCCAAATATGGTTGATTCACCACGCTACATGTCTTATGTTCGTATGGATAAGTGGGATGAAGAAGCTACCAAGTGGTTTGAAAACAAAGCCGAAGCAAGCGCATAATTATAATAATTAAGAAAAAAATTTAGGAGAAATATAATGGCTGTAGCACCAAGAATGCCTATCGAATCTGGTTGTCCAGACCCAATTCAATACATGCACCCAACTATGCGTCGTAATTACGGCCAGTGGGTATACCATGACCGTCCACGACCAGGAGTTCTAAGGCATACCTCTAAACATAATGAGCGAATATGGACAGTTCGCTGTGGAACCCAAAGACAAATGGACGTACATACAGTAAAAAAATTAGCAGACATTGCTGATGAGTTCGGGGACGGATATATTCGTTTCACTATCCGCTCTAACGTCGAGTTTATGGTGGACAGTGAAGACAAGGTAAATCCATTAATTGAGGCCATTGAGTCTGCCGGCTTCCCAGTTGGTGGTACAGGCCCTACAGTTTCTATGATTTCTCACACCCAAGGATGGCTACACTGTGATATTCCTGGCACAGATGCGTCTGGCGTAGTAAAGGCGTTGATGGATGATTTGCACGACGAATTTAAAAAAGCCGAAATGCCTAATAGGGTACATATGACAACCTCCTGTTGCCAAATTAACTGCGGTGGTCATGGAGATATAGCTATAAACATTCAACACACAAAGCCACCTAAAATTAACCATGATTTAGTTGCTAATGTGTGCGAGAGACCAACTGTTGTTGCTCGATGTCCAGTTGCAGCTATTAGACCTGCAATGGTTAATGGCAAGCCTACTCTAGAGATAGATGAAAAGAAATGTATGTGTTGTGGGGCTTGCTTTCCACCTTGCCCGCCTATGCAGATTAACGACCCTGAGCATTCTAAACTAGCTATATGGATTGGCGGTAAACACTCAAATGCTAGGTCCAAGCCTTCTTTCCAGAAGCTAGTTGCTGCAGGGCTGCCTAATAATCCACCAAGATGGCCAGAGGTTGGTTCTGTAGTTAAGAACATTTTGGCGGTTTATAAAGAAGATGCAAGAGACTGGGAAAGAGTTGGAGAATGGGTAGACCGAATAGGTTGGCCAGCATTCTTCGAAAAGACTGGATTGCCGTTTACTAAATTCCACGTTTCAGACTGGAAAGGTACACGTCATCAGTTGAATTCTTCAGCCTATATTCGTTTTTAAGGTATCAATAAATGAAAATTTCGATTCAAATAAATGAGGGTCCATACCAGCATCAGGCCTCTGACACTGCTTATCAATTTACTAAGTCAGCTGTAGAGAAGGGGCATGAGATTTTCCGTGTATTTTTCTATCATGACGGTGTTAATAATGCGTCAAGATTTACAATACCACCGCAAGATGATAGGAACGTTGTAAATCTTTGGGCTGACTTGAAGCAGGCTGATGGGTCAGATATTGATAAAGTTGTTTGTGTAGCTGCAGCATTACGTCGCGGAATGCTCGATGATTCTGAGGCATGCAAGAACGGGATTGATGGAAATAACATACATAGTTCGTTTAGAATTTCAGGATTAGGTCAATTAATTGAGGCCGGAATTCAGTCTGATCGTTTAGTTGTGTTTGGAGATTAATATGCCTACGACAAAGAAATTTATGTATCTAAATCGTAAGTCTTCTTACGGAACAGTATATGCTATCGAGTCACTTGAAGTTGTTTTGATTGCTGCTGCATTTGAACAGGATGTTTCGTTAGCTTTTGTTGATGATGGCGTCTACCAAATAGTAAATGGGCAAAATACAGATGGCATAGGAATGAAAAACTTCTCTAAAACTTTTCATGCATTGGGCGATTATGACATAAACAAAATTTATGTTTCGAAGGAGTCTCTAGATGAGAGAGGGCTTAATAATGATGACATTATGCCACTGGTTTATGAAGACGAGGAAGACGATTGGAAAGAAAAACCATCAGTAAGAGTAGTTTCTAACGATGAATTATCTCAATTAATGTCTGAACAAGACGTTTGTTTAAGTTTCTAGAGGGAATTAATTATGTTACATACAGTGAATAAATCATCTTTCGAGAGAAACTCATTACAGTCTTGTGTGAATATCATTGATGATAAAAGCGTCATATTACTGATTGAAGACGGGGTTATTTCTTGCACAATAAATACCAACTCTTCAATAATTGCAGACCTTGCCTCACAGGGGAGGGTTTATGCATTACAAGGAGATGTTGATGCTAGAGGGATTTCTTCAAAAGTTGCAGATAATATCAAAATAGTTGACTACGCAGGTTTTGTTGATTTAGTTGTTGAACATGGAACTACTGTTTCATGGGTTTGACTTAATTTTTTATAGGAGTAATACAATGGCAGAAATATTAGGGGCAGAAGTAGACGAGGAAGGTTTCTTAGTTAACTTAAGTGATTGGACAAAAGAAATCGCTGAACAGATGGCAAAAGATGATGATATAGATTTAGCCGAAGAACACTGGCAGGTTATCGATTTTTTGCGTGATTATTTTGAAGAGTATCAAATAGCACCAGCTGTTCGTGTTCTTACAAAAGCGATCGGTAAGAAGTTTGGTAAAGAGAAGGGTAACTCTAAGTATTTATACTCTTTGTTCCCTTATGGCCCAGGAAAGCAAGGCTGTCGTTTTGCCGGTTTGCCTAAGCCAACAGGCTGTATCTAAGATACAACATTTATAACACGTTGCCATCAGCTCAGTTGGGTTCGTTGTAGCGTGTTTCTTTTAATCAAAGAATATACTAGTTAGATGACAGCATGTCTACGTTAAGCCTAATTTTTACAGCTTTGTTTTATGTTTCTTCAATTATTTTTGTCATCGGTATGACAAGAAAAATTATTCAATATTGGGTAACTCCAGCACCCCTAAAAATCCCTATAGCACCAACACCATTAACCAAAACTGGCGTTGTCATGCGCATTATTAGAGAGGTAACTTTGTTTGAAAGTTTGTTTAAGTCAAGCAAATGGACATGGGTTTTTGGATGGTTGTTCCATTTAGGTTTGTTGTTAGTTTTAATTCGCCATATTCGTTATTTCTGGCCAGGAGATCTGCCAGAAATTTTTCTTTTAGTGCAGCCGTTCAAGTACGGGGCATTCGCTATGGTCATAGGCCTTATTGGATTGATGGGGAGAAGAATTTTTGTCGACAGGGTTCGTTATATTTCTGCTCCATCAGACTACTTAATGCTACTTTTGTTATTGATTATTGGTATTAGTGGTGCTGTCATGACATTTACAGCTAACCATACTGATGTCATTATGGTAAAGGAGTTTGCTTCTGGCTTAATAACCTTTAATTGGTCAGAACTACCGACTGATTTGCAATTTTTAGTGCATATATTTTTAGTATTTGTTCTTGTTGCTATTTTCCCAATTTCAAAACTTTTACACGTTCCTGGTGTATTTTTTAGCCCAACTAGAAATCAGGTTGATGATGCACGAAAAAAACGCCATATATCACCATGGGCTCTAGAGCAAGAAAAAGAAAATGAAGTTAGATTAGATCAAACCATTGGTAAGGACCTTTAGTCTAATAGGAATTTAATCATGGCAAAAGAATTTGAAATCCCAGCATTACCCACTTATATAGAAATTCCAAATATAAATGAAGGTGCTATGAAGGGCGAAGGCCCATTCAAATCGGTTGCAGAATTTCAAACCCCTCTTGGTTTTCCTGGTGAAAAGATAGACAATTGGCAAGAGGTTGCGATTGCAAAAATGGGGGAGATAAAAGATAAATATCGTTCCGTTCAAGTTTTTTTGGATGCTTGTGTTAAATGTGGCGCATGTACAGATAAGTGCCACTATTTTTTAGGATCGTCTGACCCTAAAAATATGCCTGTTGCAAGGCAAGACTTGTTTAGAAGTGTATATAGGCGAAACTTTACTTTTGCCGGCAAATACTTTCCTAAACTGGTAGGCGCTAAAGACCTAGACGATGAGATGCTGGATGATTGGTATAACTATTTCCATCAATGCTCACAATGTAGGCGTTGCGCAGTATTTTGCCCATACGGAATAGATACCGCTGAAATATCTATGGCTGCCCGCGAAGTAATGGATGCTGTTGGTGTTGGTCAAAAGTACTGTAATCAAATTTTAGGAAAAGCAATCACAATTGGCAATAACCTAGGATTACCTGAGCCCGCCCTTAGGGACACATTGTTGGACCTTGAAGAAGAAATTGAAGAAGAAACAGGTGTCCCAGTTAAATATCCGTTAGATGTAAAGGGTGCCGAGATTTTACTTATTACTCCATCCGCCGACTTCTTTGCTGAACCACATATAGATGGATTAATAGGGTATGGAAAAGTTTTTCATCAAGACGGAGTTAACTGGACTATGAGCTCATATGCTTCTGAGGGTGCTAATTTCGGTATGTTTATAGGTAGCTATGATGTTATGCGTAAAGCTGCCCTCCGTATAAGAAAAGCTGCCCTTGATCTAGAGGTTTCAAGAGTGATGGTTGGAGAGTGCGGACATGCATGGCGTGTAGCATATAGTTTCTGGAATACATTGTCTGGAGTAGGGGCTGGAGGTAGTGACGAATACAGCATAAAACTACAGAATCAATTAGACTCGAGGTACCCTCAGCCGCAACATATAATCGAATATACTCATGATTTAATCAAGCGCGGCCAACTAGAATTTGACAAGTCTGAGAATGATGACCGGACGGTAACTTTTCATGACTCATGCAATGTAGCCCGTGCAACTAATATGGGTGGAATAGTCAACGGACAATTCATTTTGCCACGTGAAGTAATCAAAGCAGTTTGCAATAATTTTGTTGACATGGAAAGAGGCACGATAATGGAATCTACATTCTGTTGCGGAGGAGGAGGAGGTCTTCTGACTGATGACCTCATGGAGATTAGAATTAAAGGTGCAATACCTAGAATGCAAGCACTTAAAGAAGTAGAAAAAACTAACGGCGTTGACACTTTAGCTGCGATATGTGCAATCTGTAAGTCACAATTTAGTAAGGTTTTACCTAAATTTGATTTCGATCCGTACATGATTGTGAGCGTTCACCAGTTAGTAAGTGAAGCTATTATTATGGACAAACCACAAACAATTGAGTCAGATTCTGAAGAAGTTTCTGAAGAAGTAAACTAACAAAATAGACAAGGAGATTTGAAATGCAAAAAAATCCATACGGACAAACCTATAAAGGAGATAACCACACATTTAGAATGTTTAAGGATGAGGGTGACGATTTAGGTTCAGTACCATGGAGTCAAAAAATTTTCCAGAACGATACTACACATAAGTGTCCAACTTACGTTACTCAAACCCCGCCTTGTCAAGGTTCATGCCCTTCAGGACACAACATTCGTGGATGGTTAGATATTGTTCGTGGTATGGAGAAGCCGCCCGGAGATATGTCATGGCAGGAGTATGCATTTCGTCGCTCAACTGATGCAAACCCGTTTCCATCAATAATGGGTCGTGTTTGTCCTGCACCCTGTGAAGATGGTTGCAATAGGAATGAAGTTGAGGACACTGTAGGCATTAATGCAGTAGAGCAATTTATTGGAGATAACGCAAAAGAGCAAGGCTATAAATTTGAAATAAATGCTAAAGATAGCGGAAAAAAAGTTGCAATCATAGGTGGAGGTTGTGGCGGTTTGGCAGCAGCACTGCAGCTTCGCAAGCAGGGTCACTCAGTTACTGTGTATGAAAAATATGACCAGTTAGGTGGCATGATGATGTACGGTATTCCTGACTATCGTGTGCCTCGTGATGTGTTAAATTATGAGATAGATAGAATTATTGAAACTGGAGTTGAAACTAAAATGAACACCAAGGTTGGTGTTGATGTAACTCTAGATGAGATTAACAAAGAGTTCGATGCAGTCTTGTTCGCTATAGGAGCTATGGGAGGTCGCTCATTGCCTATACCTGGCGGTGAATCATCTAACTGTGTTTCAGGTGTTTCTTTCCTTGAGGCTTATAACCAAGGTCGACTTAAGCATATCAATGGAAAAGTTATATGTATAGGTGGAGGAGATACTTCGATTGATGTTGTGTCTGTTGCACGTCGTCTAGGAAATATAGAGAATGTTGCAGAAAAAGACAGACCTGAGCATATTATATTTAGTGATACTGCGCATGACGTTGTTGACACTTCTACTCGCCTGGGAGCAGATGTACTACTAACAACACGCTCTACAGTTGAGAATATGCCTGCAGCTCAAGAGGAAATTGATGATGCGACACGTGAAGGTGTTGATATTCAGGGACAACTACAACCTGTAGAGGTAATAACTAACGGTGATGGGCGTGCAATAGCTCTGCGCATGATTAGGCTAGAAGAAGACGGAACAGAAATAGAAGGGACAGAGTTTGATGTCGAGTGTGAGCTAATAGTTGCCGCTATTGGGCAAACAGTTGACGACGAAGGTATAGATGAGTCATTCTTTAATGAAAAAGGTTTTATTGATGCCGATAGGAATTATCAAATCCCAAACAAGGAAGGATTCTTTGTTTGTGGAGATGTTGTAAGACCTCACCTACTAACAACTGCAATTGGTCAAGCAGGTATTGTTGCTGAGAGTATAGATGATTACCTTTCAGGAAAATCACAACATGCGAGACCTAAAGTAGACGTTCATTATTTTGATTTAATGGAAAAATTAAAAGAGTGGGATTTAAGTCCATCTGAACATTCTGATGGCTCAGTGAGTGGTGGTACAGATACAGCTGATTACGCTGTACATAACTATGAAGACCGCTCATTCGCGTCCATAATTCCTCATACTGAGTTATTTTTAGGTCACTTTGAAAACGAAGAGCGCAATCAGAGAAACCATGTAATGGTTGACGTTGATAACGTCTTGGGAAATTTTGAAGAGAGATTGATTGGGTACACAGAAGAGCACGCACAGAAAGAAGCTGAACGCTGTATGTCTTGTGGATTATGTTTTGAGTGCGACAATTGCGTGATGTATTGTCCTCAAGATGCAGTATTTAAAGTAAAGAAGGATAAGGCAACACTGGGTCGTTATGTGGATACAGATTATGACAAGTGTATTGGCTGTCATATATGTGCAGATGTTTGCCCTACTGGTTATATACAGATGGGACTAGGCGAGTAATTTTCGATTAATATTAACTATGCATAAATCAATAGTTTTTTTTCTTGGTGTTGTTTTTGTGGGTTTAGCATATGCCCAATATAACAACAATCTTAGTGGCAATTCAGATGCAACATACAGAACCACGCCGTTTCATGATAGTGCCTCTATTATCAGGAAAATGCACCCAGAGTTTTTGCTTCATAAGCGTGACAAAACTCTAAGACAGGGTGTTCGTACAGAAGAAGATTCACTCAAAGAGTGTGTTAATTGTCATGCAAATATTAATGAAAATACAGGACACTATATAGGCGTTAATGAGCAGGACCAGTTCTGTTCAAGTTGCCATAAAAAAGTTAGTGTAAGTGTTGACTGTTTTAGTTGTCATCGAACAACTCCTGCTGAAGGTTATTGATTATGGATAAGACACTTAATCGTAGAGATTTCATAAAAACCAGTACAGCTGTTGTCGGTGTAACTACTGTCGCATCTGGTATTACTTTGACTACTTTTGCTGCCAATAAAGACCCTGTTACAAATGCAAAACGCTGGGGCATGCTAATTGACACGAATAGACTATCTGAGCCTGAAATTGACGTAATGGTTAGTGCATGCAAGAAGGAGCATGGATGGGGCTCTGAGAAACATTCAGTTGGCGATCAAAAGCCGAGCTGGATTAAGAAAGTAAAGGTTAAGGATAGGTTAACTCAAAAAGAGACTAGCCTACCTCTAATGTGCCAGCATTGCGAGCAACCACCTTGTGTAGATGTGTGTCCTACAAACGCTTCTATGAAGAGAGAGGATGGGATTGTGCTGGTAGATAGGCATCTTTGTATTGGTTGTAGGTACTGTATGATGGCCTGTCCTTATGATGCCCGCTCTTTTGTGCATGAGGATTTAACAAACCAGAAGGCACATATGCCTCGCGGTAAAGGCACAGTAGAGTCTTGTACTCTGTGCGTACATAAGGTAGATGATGGCGAGCAGCCAGCATGCGTTGCAAGCGTTAATAGTGATGCGGTCATTTTTGGTGATCTAAAAGATAGCAATAGCAAAATAAGCAAAACCCTAAGAAAGATTCAAAGTACACAAATCAGGGCAGACCTAAATCTTAATACTGGTGTACGTTATAGTGGTATATAAATAGAGAATTATGAGCAACATACGTTTCGAACAGATACAAGGTAGGGGAGCAGGATTCTATGTACTGGTTGCATTATTAAGTGCACTGATACTGGCTGCTTTGGGTAGCGTTTACTATATGGAACATAATGGACATTTTGTTACAGGAATGAGTAATCGTATTGTCTGGGGCACTCCACACGTGTTCGCAATCTTTTTAATTGTTGCAGCGTCTGGAGCACTTAATGTCGCCTCAATTTCATCTGTATTTCATAAGAAAATGTATAAGCCATTGTCTAGGCTATCAGGCTTAGTATCTTTGGCACTGTTGGCAGGCGGTTTAATGATTCTAGTTCTAGACTTGGGTAGGCCAGATAGACTAATTGTGGCTATGACTGAGTATAACTTTAAGTCCATCTTTGCATGGAACATTATCCTATATAACGGGTTCTTCGTTATCGTAGGTATTTATTTATGGATGATGTTTGAAAGAAGAATGAATAGATTCAGTTCTAAGGTTGGAATAGTCGCATTTTCTTGGAGACTGATACTTACCACAGGTACAGGGTCTATTTTTGGATTCTTGGTTGCAAGACAAGCCTACGATGCAGTTATTATGGCCCCAATGTTCATAATTATGTCTTTTTCGTTTGGACTAGCTTTTTTCATTTTGATATTAATGGCGAGCTATAAATGGACAGACAGAGACCTTGGCGATGCGATAGTTAATAGATTAGGCAACTTGTTAGGAGTGTTTGTTGCAGCTGTAGTTTATTTCGTTGCTATTTATCATGTTGGTAATTTGTATTTAGCAGAAAACGCTCTAGTTGAAAACTTTATCTTGTTTGATGGAGGAGTATATACACAACTCTTTTGGTATGGCCAAGTATTACTAGGAGGGTTAGTCCCAATGGCTTTAATATATAGCCCCTCAACAAAGGGCAATCGCTCAATGCTAGGTCTCGCATCTTTGCTGGTAATGTTTGGCGGAATAGCGCAAATTTATGTGCTAATTATTGGCGGACAGGCATACCCAATTGAAATGTTTCCTGGTAAAGATATCATTGAAGGATATGGTGGCATTGCTACATATGTACCATCGATGCCAGAGATATTGCTAGGTATTGGCGGCATCTCAGTCTCTTTAATTGCCGTTGTATTTTTAATAAAGTTTTTACCATTCCTGCCAGAAAGTTTAGCTGATGAGGTTGCAGACCCTCATCATAAGGGCTAAACTCATACTGTTGAACCTCTAAAGGCAAACACTCTATGCCTTGTTCATTCTATATAACAGCTGCACACAAATCGTCAGGCAAGACGGTCGTGAGTTTGGGCATATCTGCCGCACTAAACGAGCGCTCATTAAAGGTCCAGACATTCAAAAAAGGTCCAGACTATATAGACCCTATTTGGTTATCACAGGCTAGCGGTAAACCTTGCTATAACTTAGACTTTTTCAACATGAGTAGTGATGATATTGTGGGCCTGTATTCAAGCAATGCATCTAAGAGTGATGTAAACATAATTGAAGGAAATAAGGGGCTATATGATGGAATTAGCCCTACCGGTGGAGATGCTAATGCAGATTTGGCAAAGCTTCTTAATGTACCAGTAATTTTAGTTATAGATGTGACCGGAATTACACGCGGGATTGCGCCACTATTAACTGGTTATCAAGAGTTCGATAAAGGTGTTAATATTGCGGGTGTTATTTTTAACAATGTAGCAGGGGATAGGCATGAATTAAAACTTACTCAAGCTACTAACCATTACACTGATATACCGATATTAGGGTCAATAAGAAGGTCTAACGAATTAGTAATAGATGAACGTCATTTAGGGCTAATGCCAGCCAATGAGGCCCCAGAATCTCAACCCTTTATCGATCGTGCTGCCAAGCATATCGCTAATCAAGTAGATCTTGAACAAATCATTACTCTGAATCAACAAGTTGTTCAATCAACAGCGTCAGTAGTAAGCACTACCAAGAAATCTTTAACGGTAGCAGTTGCCAAAGATAGTGCGTTTGGTTTTTATTACCAAGACGATATTGATGCGTTTAAATTGCAAGGTGTGGATTTGGTTTTTTTCAATACCTTAACAGATGCGAAAATACCTCAGTCAGATGCTTTGTTTATTGGTGGCGGCTTTCCAGAGATGCAACTTGAAGCTTTATCAGCAAACACACCATTGTTAAATGACATCAAAACCAAAATAGAGCAAGGCCTTCCAGCATATGCAGAGTGCGGCGGAATGATGTACTTAAGTAGACAAATTACTTATAAGGGTGAATCTCACAAAATGGTAGGTGTCATTGAAGCAGACACCTTAATGACATCAAAACCCATTGGGCGAGGATACGTGAAATTATCGCCAACAGACAAGCACCCGTGGAATGGTGTGGCTGAGCAGATTTATGCGCATGAATTTCATTATTCAAAACTAGAAAATATTGACCCAAAAACCCATTACGCCTACGAGGTTTTACGGGGCGTGGGTGTGGATAATAAGTGTGATGGCATATTAAATTACAACCTATTAGCCACTTACACGCACCTTAGGAGTGTTGGAGGCAACAATTGGGTTGAACAATTTGTTAATTTCATTAAATATAAAATATCATGATTACAATTACTAAAAACGCATCTGAAGAAATCAGCCTATCTACTCAAAACCCAGATGCACATGGTATGCTAATTCGTTTTGCAGTTGATCAAACAGAAGAAGGATTCAAATATCTTATGGGATTTGATGAGCGTTCAGATGGAGATATTCATTTAGAATCTAATGGTATTGAATATGTATTGGCTTATTCTCAAAAAGCGCTACTAGAAGGCATGGTGGTTGATTTTGACGAGATTGATAAAGAGAATGGTTATGGCTTTATCTTTATGAATCCGAATGACCCTAACTACGAGCCACCTAAAGAAGAGAGCGCCCCAATCAAATATTAGGTTGATTTGGATGATTACCTGTAATAATTCAAGATGCCTTGATATATAGCATTAGCGATTTTGTTTTGTTCTTTAGTGCTTTTCAATCGTCTTTCCTCTTTAGGGTTAGAAATAAAGGCAGTCTCTACTAAGACCGAAGGAATGGCAGGAGTTTTAAGTACAACAAAGCCAGCCTTTTGTGGTGTTTTCTTGTGTAAATAACCAATCTTATTCATTTGATGTAGAATCTTCTTTCCAAGTTTTTGGCTTTGGATATCACGATCTTTCCTGGAAAAATCTAGCAAAATCTCATTTAAATATTTGTCACCGTCAATTAATGACTCTACCCCACCAAATTGATCAACAATGTTTTGAGATCGCTCCAATTGTTTTGCGAACTTTGTAGATCCTCCTTTATCAGATAGTGTATAAACTGAGGCTCCCTTGGCGCTTCTATGATCGACTGAATCAGCATGTATAGAAACAAACAAAGATGCACTGTTAGCTTGAGCTATCCTAACTCTTTTAGTTAGTGGAACATAATAGTCCCCCTTCCTGGTTAAAATTGCTCTGAATCCATTAGTCTTGTTTAGTTTATTGGCAAGTTTTTTTGCAATCTGAAGAGTTACCACCTTTTCTTTTGTTTTTTTATATCCTATAGCACCCGGGTCCTCCCCTCCATGGCCAGCGTCAATCAGAATAATATTACGGCTAGTTTTTGGTTGTTTCTTAAAATCTTTGTTAACTGTTTCTAATTTACTTTTCTTTGAAGATGGCTCGTTTACTTTATCAAACAAGTCTATCACCAGCCTGTGGTGTTTGTATTTAGAGTTTGGGTTTAGGGTGAAACTTTTTACATTGTATTGCCTTTTAGTTCTAAAGAACATCCGCAAGACTTTGTCTTCTCTTCGGATGTTGGTTTTGTATATGCGTTTATCTTTAAAAAAGATTTTCTTGAAGGTCTTGTTGAGTAGTTTTGCGTCCTCCACATTCAGGTTGATATATTTAGATTTTGTTTCAATCGAGTATTTAATACCCTCATCAACATCTATAACTATCCTGGTGTGTTCAGGAGATGTCCAGTAACGAAAATCATATAGAGTTGTCCTGTTGTCTGCGTATGAGTCAACAAGACTAAATAGTCCTATAAATAGTGCTAAATATCTAAACATAACAATACTGATTCACCTGGTTCGCTTGTAGGGGTAATAGACATGTCTCTATGTTTTCCGTCTCCGCTGATGGAAATAATCAGGTCAGATTTTGGAATAGATCTGCTTGCAAGCTCTGGCCACTCAATTAATATTAAATTGTCAGTACTGGAGTAATCTCTAATACCTATGTACTCTAACTCCTCGGGGTCAGATATACGGTAACAGTCAAAATGGTGAATATGTACTAGGTCGCTCTTGTAGCTCTCAACAAGGGTATACGTTGGGCTCTTTACTCGATCAAATCCATGCCATTGTATGAACCCTCTTGCTAGTGTAGTTTTGCCTGCGCCAAGATCTCCCACTAGGTATACAACGAAAGAATTAATTAAATTGTTAGTACATTGAGCTAATTTATGAGCAAATTTTGTTATATTCGCCTCTGTATATCTTTCTAGTCTCAAAATAAATTCCACATATAGAAACAAAAAACTGTAATAAGAATAAACCCTTCAGCACGATTAATATTGTTGTTTTTTCTAAATTTATAAGCAACTAAGAATAATAGAAATGTCAGAAACAACATGACAGGGTAGTCTCTTTCCATAACTTCAGGAGGTATATCCGAGGGATGGATAATACCAGGAATCGCTAAAACTGCTATTGTGTTAAATAAGTTAGATCCGATAATATTACCAACCACCATGTCGAACTGTTTTTTTAGTACACTAGAAATAGATACCGCCAACTCAGGCAAGCTAGTGCCAAGAGCAACAACAGTTAGGCCTATTATTAAATCAGTAACTCCAAATAACTTAGCAAGGCTAGAACCTCCCCAAACAACTAACTTGGCACTTGAAATTAACACTATCAAACTGACAATAAGCATAACCCAAACTTTTGCATTCGAACCTTTTTCTATAGATTTAGCTAGATCATCAAACTCTTTATGTTGCTTGTTTTTTGATTGATTAATAGTGTAGATAAAAAAAAGAACTAACAATGATAATAAAATTAAACCGTCAGTAAGGTCAAGCCTGTTGTCCCACATCAACAATCCCGCGCAAAAAGTTGCAATCAACAAAAATGTCAACTCCTTTTTTACAATGTTCTCATTCACCTCTATAGGCACAATGATAGCGCTAACCCCTAATACTAGGGCAATATTAAAAATGTTGGACCCAACAGCGTTGCCAATACTTAGCCCTGTATTGCCCTGCATAGCGGCCAATCCAGATACCAACATTTCAGGTGCTGATGTTCCGAAACCAAAAATCAATAAACCAATTATAAGAGGCGAGATATTAAAAATATTTGCAATCTTAGCGCCATTGTCTGTGAATTCATCTGCACTCCAAACCAAAAATACGAAGCCTGCTATTAGTGCGAAAATTGGTTGTAGAATGTCTGGCATTTATTAAAAAGTTTATTAATCAATGTATTTTATGTAATATCACTTAAATTATATCAGACACATAAAATAACTTGCTATTCCATGCTTAAAGTGGTTTAATGAAGTTTCATAGATTTTATACCTTTCAATTCCAATTATTATTTTATATTAGTATGAGCCAAGTTTCGAAAACGCAATTCCTTGTGGGTCGTAGCGAGTTAGATTTGCAAGATGATTTCTATCCTGATGATTTGCCATCAGAGTGGAGGTTTGACTATTATTCAACAATGTTCAAGGCCCTTTCTTTGCCGATTGATAGTGATGATGATTTGGACCAAATATTTGAAGAGATGGAAGAATCTGAGGAGGAATTTGAGCTCGTTCTTTCTATTGACAAAAGTCAACTAAATGATAGCGATATATTGCTATCATTCATAGAGCCAGTCTCGGACTACAAAGATTATTTCACATTGTATTGTGAGATAGACGAGCCACCATCCCCAGAAATTATGGATATACTGAGTGACTATAATTTGTGCTTTCAGTCACTTAAATCTCTAGACATAAAGCTGAAAGAGGTGTTCGTTATAGATCAATACATATATTTTAACCATGTTCCTGTATTTTATTCTTCAGTTATCTGGGATGAGAAAAAAATTCGCTCCTGCCTGGAGCAGATTTCTGTGATTAAAACAAAGACTGTGCTTATATGTAAACAGGCAGAGAGCGAGACTCTAAACAGAATACGCATTATTTCAGAACTACTTGGGTTTTGAATGTCCTAGTAACAAGACCTTTAACACAGTCTAAATCTTTAATTTCAATGATTAGAGATAGTGGCCATAATGCACTTTTGTTTCCCTCCCTTAGAATTGAAAAGTTACAACTAGATATAGACACTAATAAATATGACTCAATAATTTTTATTAGTATTAATGCTGTTACTTACTCAATGGGACAGATTAAATTATCATCTAGTAATTCATGCAATGTATTTGCTGTAGGAAGGGCTACAGCGGACAAGCTTGAAGAGTGTGGTATAAGGGTTGACTGCTTCCCAAAAAAGAGTGCCTCGAGCGAGGAACTTTTATCTATGCCAATGGTTTCTTCTATGCAGAATAAAAAGATACTAATTGTTAGAGGGAGGGGTGGGCGCGAAACATTGAAAATTGGTTTATCAAAAAAGCATAATGATGTAGATTATGCCGAGGTGTATGAACGCGTTGAATGCGAATTAAACGATACTCATAGAGATTCATTAACCTCATTACTTAAAAATAGTGACAGCGTTATCACAATTACAAGTATAGAAAGCCTGCAATCCATGTTGAGTATAGCAAATAAAATTGATAGCGACTGTTTGAAAAATATAAAGTCTCTGCCCCTAGTTGTGCTCAGTGATAGGATTCTACGTTTTGCAAAATCTGTTGGATTTTTACATCTCTATGTTGCACCGGAGACAAATAATAAGGGATTAGTTGCAGTAATAAATCAGCTCAAATAAATAGTTATATATACGCTTGACATTTGAATTGATTCAAGTTAATTTAATAGTAACAGCTATGTAGAGATACTCAAAAAGTATGAATTTTAATAGCTAATTTTTTGATCTAGATTTGCTTTTATTTGAATTTTTTTGGGGGAGTAAATGGTAAAGCTAAGTGTATCCAAAGCAGCAAAATTACTTGGAATAAGTAGGTTCGAAATTCAGCATCAAATAAATTGTGGAAAGTTACATACTCACGAGGGCTACGTGACAACCGATAGCATTCGTTTAGCATATCCAAAATCATCGCTCAAAACTGAGCAGGATGAAAGAATCAAAAAATTAAACAGAATTAAAGAAGAAGCAAACTACAGGAATGGAGTAAATAATTCAATTCATAGCGAAAATGAGAGTGCGCTTATATCTGTAGTTGCCTCATTAAAAACTAAGCTATATAGAGAGGAACACAAAAATAAACACTACGAAATGGTTTTACAGGAGCTAACTGTGCGTTTGGAGGAGCTAAAAAAGTGTTGCCACTCTCAAGACAAGGACCAACTATATCAAATTCAAGCGTGGATGGAAGAACAATCACATTAATGTAATTGTAAATTCAAGTTATAACGTTAACTTGAATCCTATCACTTTTTTCAGGTAATCACTACACTCTACCTAACTAAGTTTTTTTATGATTGACAATACAGAGTCTGACCTGTTCATTGTGTAGAAGTGTAAGCTATCTACACCCTTTTCCTTTAATGTTCTACAAAGGTTAAGAACAACCTCCTCTCCAAAATCTAGCAAAGAGTCTTTATCGTCTTTATATAGCTTTAGCCTTTCTGTTATCCATTTTGGTATCTGTGTATCGCACATGTTAGAAAACCTAACAAGGTTTGAGTAATTAGTTATTGGCATTATTCCTGGAGTTATAGGTATGTATATCCCTATCTTTTCAAGATCATCCACGAACCTAAAATAGGCATCTGCATTGTAAAAATATTGTGTAATGGCACCGTCAGCTCCAGCCCTTACCTTGTTAGCAAAGTGGTCGATCTCAGTTGATATGTTTTTAGCCTGAGGGTGTGACTCAGGGTAGGCCGCAACCTCTATATGGAAATGATCATTGTACTCAGACTTTATAAATTCTACTAACTCATTAGCATATCGCAACTCTCCAGTGTTTTGCATTCCAGAGGGTATATCTCCTCTGAGTGCTACAACCTTATCTATGCCATGCTCTTTGTATTGATCTAAAATTTCTTTTGTTTTAGATTTTGAAGACCCTATACTGGTAAGGTGGGGAGCTACACGGACTGCATCATTATTTTTTATATCTATAACTGTGTCAAAAGTTGACTCTTGTGTAGTGCCTCCAGCTCCGTAAGTGACTGAAAAATACTCTGGGTTAATTTGAATTAGTTTACTTCTTACCTGTTGCAGATTTTTCTTGCCCTCATCTGATTGAGGAGGGAAAAATTCAAAGCTAGTTTTCATGTGTTTTTGTTAAAGATTAAACCAAAAACATTATACGTTAATTTGTAGTATAGCGAATAATTGCTTTTACTGTAACGACCTAAACAATCGGGTAAAATACCAATTTTTACTAAATAATAAAGATTAAATAGATGGCAAAAAGCGATTATATAGAGCTAGAAGGAGTAGTCAAGGAGAAGCTTCCTAATACCACCTTCAATGTTGAACTAGAAAATGGTCATAGCGTATTGGCTCATATTTCTGGAAAGATCCGTAAGCACTATATACGTATATTGCCAGGCGATAAAGTAACTGTAGAGATGACACCTTATGATTTGACTAAGGGCAGAATTACTTTTAGACACAAGTAAAAAAAGACTACTTATTGAAATAATTTACATGCCGATGTGGTGGAATTGGTAGACACGCCGGATTCAAAATCCGGTTCCTTCACAGGAGTGACGGTTCGAGCCCGTCCATCGGTACCACATTGGACTAATGCAAATTCAGTATATGATTTTTTATCAATGTTATATAATTTGCCTTGGCTAATTTTATAATTAATAGATAAAATGGAATAATGGAAAAATCTGATCTTTTAGTTGAAGCAATAAACCTTACCATGTTCGGCATGGGGTTCGTTTTTTTGTTCCTAACTTTGCTGGTCTTTGTTACTAATCTAATGTCAATAATTATTCAAAATTATCTTAAAAACCAGCAAGAAACACTTCAAAAAGGTGGCACTAATGGAGTTTACGATAGTTCTGTAGAACTAGATGAGGAAACTAAATTTGTAATTGAGCAGGCTATAAAGATGCACAGACGTTCATAATTTATATTAATTTATTAAGAGTATAGAAATGAAAAACAACAGCCTAAACACATCTAAAGTGGGCATCACTGAGCTAGTCCTTAGGGATGGACACCAGTCATTATTTGCAACAAGGATGCGTATAGATGATATGCTCCCAATTGCGGAAAAACTAGATAGTATTGGTTTTTGGTCAATTGAATCTTGGGGCGGTGCTACTTTTGATTCATGTATCCGTTATCTAGGCGAAGACCCATGGGACAGAATTAGAGAGCTAAGCAAGGCAATGCCAAACACGCCTCAACAGATGCTATTGAGAGGGCAAAACTTGCTAGGTTATCGCCATTACAGTGACGATGTAGTCAGAAAGTTTGTTGACCGTTGTGCAGAGAATGGGGTTAGAGTGTTCCGTATATTCGATGCCATGAATGATGTCCGTAATTTAAAAGTAGCAACCGAACAAACCATAAAAACTGGTCAGCATGCACAGGGCACTATTTCTTATACTGTAAGTCCAGTCCATACTACACAGATGTGGATAGACATGGCTAAACAGATTGAAGATATGGGGGCGCATTCTTTGTGCATTAAAGATATGGCAGGACTTTTACAGCCATATGTAGCTTATGATCTAGTAAAAAAACTTAAGTCTGTAATTAGTATCCCTATTCAGCTGCACGCGCATGCAACCACGGGTTTGTCTACTGCATCAATAGTAAAGGCCATAGAGGCAGGTATTGATAGGGTAGATACTTCTATAGGATCTATGAGTATGACTTATGGTCACTCTGCAACTAATTCAGTTGTTTCCATACTAGAACACAGCCCAAGAAAGACAGGACTAGATCTTGAAAAACTTGAAGAAATTGATACTTACTTTAAACCTGTGCGAAAAAAGTATTACAAACTTGAAGGGTCATTAAAAGGGGTTGACTCAAGGATACTTCTTTCACAAGTTCCAGGCGGTATGCTAACGAATATGGAAAATCAACTGCGTGAACAAAATGCAGCCGATAAGATGGACGATGTTTTGTTAGAAATTCCACGCGTTCGCAAAGATCTTGGCTACATTCCACTAGTGACTCCAACCTCACAAATTGTTGGAACTCAATCTGTGTTAAATGTATTGACTGGGGAGAGGTACAAGACAATTACTAAAGAGTCAGCTGGCATTCTTAAGGGTGAATATGGCGCAACTCCAGCACCAGTTGATGATGCATTGCAGTCTAAAGTTTTAGAAGGTGTAAAGCCAATAACTTGTAGACCTGCTGACAATATAGAGCCTGAGTTAGATATTCTTGAACAAGAGTTCGATAAAATTGTGGAAGAAAAAAATATCAACCTAGCAGATAACAAGATAGACGATCTAATGATCTATGCGTTGTTCCCTCATGTAGGCATTTCTTTTCTAGAAAATAGAAACAATCCTTCATTTTTTGAGCCTGCCCCAGAGCCGAAAGATGAATCAGATGAATCAGAAGAATCAAACAATCAGGATGATGGTGTCTATACAGTATCCTTTAAAGGTAGCTCTTATACCGTTCATGTTTCTGCAGGCGGAGAGATTACATCCATGCAGACTGCATCAGACAAGTCAAGAAGCAATAATGTAGTCAAAGAAACTAAAAAAATATCATCTGACGGCCCTCATTCTGGCGACACAGAGTCAGTATCTGCGCCTTTATCTGGCAATATATGGAAAGTTATGGTAGAGCCAAACCAACACGTTTCTGACGGCGATGTGCTAGTAATTTTGGAGGCCATGAAAATGGAGACTGAAATCAGAGCAGCCAAAGATGGAGTCGTTGTTGATATCAACGTTAAAGAGGGTGACTCTGTTAAGGTGGGACAATCTTTAATAACTATCGCATAATGGACTATATTAATCATGGATAAGTTTAGTACTTTATGGATCAACACTGGTTTACACCAAATGACTATAGGGCAGGGGGCTATGCTATTAGTTGGTTTGTTGCTGATATATCTTGCTATAGTTAAAAAATTTGAACCACTACTATTACTACCTATTGGTTTTGGTGCTCTTTTAAGTAATATACCTGGAGCCGACCTAGCGGTAGGGGACGGGATACTACATATATTCTATGAGGTTGGAATAGGGTCTGGGGCATTCCCTTTGATCATATTTATGGGAGTAGGCGCTATGACTGATTTCGGCCCACTTCTAGCTAATCCCAAAACACTTTTATTGGGCGCAGCTGCGCAGTTCGGTATTTTTGCCACACTTTTAGGTGCAATCGGGCTAACCACTTTAGGAATTTTTGATTTTAGCCTTTCAGATGCAGCTGCTATCGGAATTATTGGAGGTGCAGATGGTCCAACAAGTATATATGTTGCTTCAAAATTAGCGCCAGATTTATTGGGGGCAATTGCTGTTGCGTCGTACTCCTATATGGCTTTGGTTCCACTAATACAGCCACCAATTATGCGTGCATTAACTACCAAGAAAGAGCGTCAGATAGAGATGGTTCAGTTGAGAGAAGTTTCAACTACCGAAAAAATTATATTCCCAATGATGTTGTTAATGTTGGTAGCGCTGTTGTTACCTGATGCAGCTCCTTTACTAGGTATGTTTGCTTTCGGTAACTTAATGAAAGAGTCTGGTGTGGTTGATCGTTTAAGTGACACTACTCAGAACTCACTAATTAATATAGTAACTATTTTCTTAGGGCTTGCTGTTGGATCTAAACTAATGGCAGATAAATTCTTGCAGCTAGACACGTTAGGTATTTTATTGTTGGGAATGGTGGCATTTGCTATCGGTACAGCATGTGGCTTGTTGATGGCTAAAACAATGAATCTGTTTAGTAAGCACAAGATAAACCCACTAATTGGTTCTGCTGGAGTATCGGCGGTACCTATGGCAGCAAGGGTATCGAACAAGGTAGGCCTTGAGTCAAACCCTCACAACTTCCTGTTGATGCACGCAATGGGACCTAACGTTGCTGGAGTTATAGGATCAGCAATCGCTGCTGGAATTATGATACAGTTCTTGGGGTAAATAAAGGCTGTACTTATAATAACTAGTCTTTTTATTTGAGCTAGTATATTCTGTTATTTAATAGAGCCATCTTCTAGCACAAGAACTGTACTCATTTTTTGAGCTATTTTTTCGTCATGAGTAACAATAACTAGTGATGAATTTTGTGCCTGATTTAGATTAATTAGCATCTCTAGTGTAGATAGTGCATTTTTTGCATCAAGGTTTCCTGTAGGCTCGTCAGCCAACACACAGCTAGGCTTGTTGATAATAGCGCGAGCTATGGCCACTCTCTGGCGTTCTCCACCAGACAACTCTGAAGGTAAGTGGTTCAATCTGTTTTCAAGGCCAATCGTTGAAAGTATGTTTTTTGCTTCCTCGATTGCAGCTCCTCTATTTGTTCCTTTTATTAGAAGCGGCATCGCTGTATTTTCAATTGCGCTGAAGTCTTTTAATAAGTGGTGGAACTGATAAACATAACCCAGCCTTTCTGATCTAATCTTAGTTAATTTTTCTTCACTTATTGCCGATAAGTCTACGCCATCTATTTTCACAATGCCATAACTAGGCTTGTCAATTCCGCCTAAAATATTAAGTAGCGTTGACTTGCCACACCCAGACTGCCCTAATATAGCTACAGACTCACCCATACTGACCTCTAAATTAAGGTTTACTAGGATTGGGGTTTCCCTATCACCATCGTGATAACTGTAGCTAAGGTTTTTACATTCAATGATATTATTCATGGCTTAACACTTTAGCAATGTTTACTTTGCCTGCGCGAATAGCAGGGTATATTGATGCTAAAAAGACTAAACCAATTGCCCCCGCTGCCACCACAAGAATATCTTTGATGTGCACTTCAGAAGGGAACCTGTCAATATAAAAAACGTCCTTTGGAAAGAATTGAAAACCCAACAATGACTCTATACTACTGACCACTGATTCAATATTATAAGACAGGGCAACGCCCAAAATAACACCTATTAAAATTCCAACTAAACCGATACAAAGGCCTTGATAGAAGAATATTTTTATAATTCTTTTGGGGGTCATTCCGATAGTCCTTAAGATGGCAATATCTGCCTTTTTGTCAGTCACTACCATCACCATCATAGATACAATATTAAAGGCTGCAACAGCTATTATTAGGGATAGGACAATTGAAATCATCTGCTTCTCTAGGTTCAGAGCCTTAATAAAGTTAGATTTTTGAACTGTCCAGTCAATTCCATAATATTTATCACTTCCAAGGCCAGCAACAATCTCACTGGTAATTTCTTTGGCCTTAAATAGGTCATATAGCTTTAAGCGAATACCAGTAACTTCACTATCCATGGAAAATATATTTTGTGCCTGATTTAGATGTATAAAAGCTAAACTGTTGTCGTATTCATTGATGCCAGCATCAAAAATGCCTGAAACAGTAAACTTACTGTAATTAGGCTTAACGTAGTTGTTTGTTGTTGATCCTTCGGGAGTCAGTAGTATGACAGTTCCACCAACACTTATACCAAGTCTTTGCGCCAACCCATATCCAATGAGCATATTTGATTCAGTTTCCTCTAGTTTGCCTTGTTCAACCTTACTGAATACAGCAGACGTATTTTTTTCTAGCTCTGGCTTAACCCCTCTCACACTTACACCGAATGACTTATTGTTAGCATAAACTAGCCCATAACGCTCAATGTAAGGCGCTGAATCTATAACTTTTGAGTTCTCATTTATATAACCTCTAATATCTTCCCAGTTATCTAGCTTATCACCAAATTCGCTAATATATGAGTGAGATATAGATCCAAGGATTCTATCCCTAAGCTCCTTATGGAAACCATTCATTACAGATAAAACTGTAATTAGTGTCATAACTCCAAGTATAAGGCCGACCATAGAAACACCAGATATAAAGGATACGAAACCTTTTTTCTGATTAGAGCGTAAATATTTGGTCGAAATGATAAATTCAATACCCATGATGATGATATTTTGTCATAATTAACACTTTAAAGGTCAATAAAAGGGAGAATTGCATGCCTACTAAAGGGGCAACAAAAAAAATTAACAAGCTAGGTGACGAAATAACTAAAATTTTCCATGTAGTTGGATTGTTTGTAATTGGATGTACTATTGTTTGGTCTGCAGTTAGTGAATATTGGATAATAATGCAGCACGAATCAGGTTACGCATCATTGAAAGATATTTTATTATTATTTATATACTTAGAGCTAGGTGCAATGATAAGCATATATTATAAAACACACAGACTTCCAGTAATATTTCTAATATTTATTGCCATTACAGCCATTACACGTTTTATGGTGATTGACATGAAGTCACTAGTGGTGACCGATAAATATAACTTATTGTTTTTAGTTGTATCTATATTAATATTGGCAATTTCGGCCGGAATTTTAAGATACACCGAAACGAAGTACGAGAATAAAGACGAAAAACTATAATGAAGAATCGTGAACCTAAATAAAAAAGGTTTCCTTAGCTACATTTTGCTGCCAATTTCAGTAGCATTCTACTTACTAATAAAATTAAGAAGGACGCTATATAGGATCGGCTTGCTGAGGACTTATAGTTTTGATGTTCCTGTGATAGTTGTCGGAAACATTACTGTAGGCGGTAGCGGTAAAACCCCTATAGTTATTGAGCTAATTGAACATTTTTTGCGTCAAGGTAAAAAAGTTGGAGCTGTTTCTCGGGGTTATGGCGGGGAAGGCAGTTCAGAGTCTTTGCTCGTAAACAAAGACACAGATCCGTTACTTTCTGGAGACGAGCCATTATTGATTGCAACTCAAACTAATGCGCCAGTTATAGTAAACACAAACAGAGTTCAAGCGGTCAAAGACATGATAGAAGGTTATGACGTTGAAATTATTGTTAGCGATGACGGCCTTCAACATTACTCTATGGGTAGGGCTGTTGAAATCGCTGTAGTTGATGGCACAAGAAGGTTCGGAAACGGTTTTTTACTTCCATCTGGCCCTTTAAGGGAGCCCGTATCAAGACTCAAGAGTGTTGATTTTGTTATTAATAATGGGTCGATGCATCCGGGCGAAATATCTTCAGATTTGGTTCCAAAAATGTTCATAAATCTATCCACTTTAGAGCAAAAGGATGTCAATTATTTTAACAATATAAAGTGCCACTCTATTGCCGGGATTGGCTATCCTCAAAGGTTTTTCGACACCCTGACTGATTTAGGTGTTGATGTATTACCACACCCATTCCCTGACCACCACTTCTTTTCTGAAGATGAATTAGAATTTAACTCAAAACATCCAATTATTATGACCGCTAAGGATTGTGTAAAATGTAGAAAGTTTGCAACCAATCAGATGTGGTATTTACTTACAGAGACTGATTTAGGCGAAGACTTTATGACTAAACTATCAAATAAATTATGATTGATGAAGCCCTATTAAAATTATTAGTATGCCCTAAGAGTAAGGCCCCACTTAAACAGGTCGGGAATGAATTAATTTGTGAAGAGAGCGGTTTGGCGTACCCGATAGAGGATGGAATACCAGTGCTTTTAGAAGAAGAGGCACGCCAATTAAAAGAGAAAAAATAATGGACTTTTCCGTTGTTATACCGGCACGCTATGAATCTAGCAGATTGAATGCAAAGCTATTAAGTGATATTAACTCCAAGCCATTAATACAGCACACTTATGAGAATGCCCTCAAGAGCTATGCAAACAGAGTAGTCATTGCAACTGATGATGAAAGAATATCAAAAGTGTGCGAAGGGTTTGGTGCAGAAGTTTGCATGACAAAAAAAACACACAACTCTGGAACATCAAGAATAGCTGAAGCTTTGTCAAAACTTAATATTGCAGATGATCATTTAATTGTCAATGTCCAGGGCGATGAGCCAATGATTTCCCCTTTAGTAATTAACCAAGTTGCCGATAGCTTAATATCAAGCAAGATGGAAGTGTCGACTTTATGTGAAGTAGTGCAAAGCAAAGAGCAATATTTTGATCCAAACTGCGTCAAAGTAGTTTTCAATAAATTTGGAAAGGCATTATATTTTTCTAGGTCGCCTATACCAAACTTTAGGAACGAAAGTGATTTCGATATTGATTTATGCTATAAGCATGTAGGTATATATGCTTACAAGGCAAAGTTCGTTAAGAGCTACATAGGGATGACTAATTCCTCACTAGAGGAGTCTGAAAAATTAGAGCAGCTAACAGTACTTCATGAGGGCTTTGATATTCATGTGTCTTTGGCTTGCGCTCCTACTGGGCATGGGGTCGACACTCAGAAAGATCTAGACGTAGTAAGGGCTGCCTTGGGTAAATAAACGTTACGAATAGCATTGAAGGCTATTTATTAGTAATTAGTAAAGTAATTTGGAAAAGGATAAATAATGAAAATAATACTTAAAGCTTTGAGAGAAGGACTAGGACGGGCGATAGTTTTTGTTGATTGGATTTTTTCTCCCAAAAAAAGAAATCGTGCAGATTCAGACCAATCAGATATAGATGAACAAACTAAATTACTGAAACTATATCAGTTTTATGCTTGCCCTTTCTGCATAAAAACAAGAAGAACAATAAAGCGACTCAATCTGGAAATTGAAAAGCGTAATGCCCAGAATGGAAAATATAGGGACGAGCTCCTTATCCATGGAGGAGAAGTCAAGGTGCCATGTTTAAGGATTACTGATGGCGACAGTATTACTTGGATGTATGAGTCTGATGATATTATTAAATACTTGAATGCTAAGTTTAGTTAAACTTTATTTATCTCGATAACTTATGTTTTACGTAGATGGGGGAACTAAAACACAGCAGGAGCTTGCAAATAATCTATATAACTTTTGCTCAAACGAGCTTGGTATTAAGAAAAAAGTTGACATTGATTTAAGGATTGTTACCCTTGATAAGGCACAAGCATGGACAGACTATGAGGGTGAGGGGAAGTTCTACCTTGACATTGATAAGGACCTAGATAAAGACAAATTTATAACCGCTCTTTGTCATGAGATGGTGCACGTTGTGCAGTACCTAAGAGAGAAAGAGGTTAGCGAGAAAGAGGCATACAAATTAGAGCAAAGCCTCGCAGATAAATTCAAACAAGTAAATTAGAATGGATAATTTAATACCAGCACTGGTTTTCTTTTTCGTAATGGCGATAACTCCTGGACCAAACAACTTCATGATTATGTCTTCAGGCATTAATTATGGTTTTCGTAGAAGCTTGCCACACCTGTTCGGAATCATTTTAGGTTTTCCAATGCTTATTATTGGTATAGGTTTTGGGCTAGACGTTGCCTTCAGCCAGTTACCTTGGCTACAGCAATTCATTAAATATATTGGGGTTATTGTTCTGATATACCTTGCGTATAGAATTGCCACAACAAGTAAAGGTTCTTCTGAGGAAGGATCTAAACCTTTAACTTTCATTCAGGTAGTACTGTTCCAGTGGGTTAATCCGAAAGCTGTAATAATGACTATTACCGGAATAAGTGTATACACCAACAGTGGAGACGTTCAATCCCAAGTACTAACTTTGGCAGCAAGCAACATATTAGTGACAGTACCCAGCGCAAGTGTTTGGCTGTTTTTGGGTTTGTGGCTACAAAAGGTATTAACTAATCCTGTACATCTAAAGCTGTTTAACCAAATAATGGCATTATTGTTGTTAGGGTCAATAGTACCAATATTTATTTAGGAAGGTACTGCTTTAACTGGTTTATATTACTATTCATCTCATCTTTAGATTTTGCAGTGATAGTGATATGACCTAACTTTCTATCTTCTCGTTCTTCCTTGTCGTATAAATGTAGGTGTGCATTGGGCATCATTAGTACCTCATTCACATCACCAACCTTGCTGATGATATTAATCATAGTACAGAAAGGGTGTAGTGTGGCGGTATCGCCAAGAGGCATAGCAGTTATTGCCCTTACATGATTTTCGAATTGTGAGGTTATTGAGCCCTCTATACTCCAATGTCCAGAGTTGTGAACTCTTGGTGCTATTTCATTCGCAACAAGACCCTCTTCTGTTTCGAACAATTCAATTGTCAGAACCCCTACATGATTAAGCTCATCAAGTAGTGACCTCATATATCTTTCAGCAGTTTCTTGAACCTCTTTGCCAATATTTTCTGCAGGAGCATTTGTCATTCTAAGTATCCCGTTGTGGTGTGTGTTTTCAACTAAAGGGTAGTACCTATGATCATTATCAATTCCTCTTACAGCGATCAACGAAAGTTCACGCTTAAATGTTACAAAGCCCTCCAGTATTGATTCAACACCATTCATGCTACTCCAAGCATCATTAATCTGGTCATCTCTGTTGATGATAAATTGACCCTTACCATCATAACCGTCGGTTGCAGTCTTTAGAATAGCTGGAAGGCCGATATTTTTTACCGCAAGAATAAGGTCAGATAATGAATTAACAGTCTGGTATGGGGCGCAGGGAATATTTAACTTGCTAAATAAACTTTTTTCACGGACCCGATGCTGAGCAATGAACAGTGATTTTTCACCAGGAAACACCTTAATACTTTTGCTGACGTTTCTTATAATTTCTACATCGGTGTTTTCACTCTCATAAGTAATTACATCCGCAAAATTAATTAACGATTCGGCAGAGTTATCGGTCTCATGCTCATTGAATACCACTCCCAGTAGTGAAGATGGATCGTTATTGCTTTTTGCAGTAAACCCAAATTGATGATTTAATTGGTAGCCACTAAGTGCAAGCATTCTGCCGAGCTGTCCGGCACCTAAAACACCTATCTTCATTTAATTAGCTGGGTTGGGATTATCAAGAACTTCTTGTGTTTGGTTGTCTCTAAATGTCGATACATTTTGTTTAACAAGTTCATTCTCATTAGCTACAATTTGGGCAGCCAATATTCCAGCATTTTTTGCTCCAGCTTCACCTATAGCTAGTGTGCCAACAGGAATACCTGCAGGCATCTGTACTATTGAAAGCAATGAATCCTTGCCACTCAATGCTCTTGACTGAATAGGTATACCAAGGACAGGTACAATTGTTTTAGAGGCTACCATACCAGGTAAGTGTGCCGCGCCACCTGCCCCAGCAATGATAACTTTAAGTCCACGTTCTGATGCACTTGAAGCATAGTCAAACATAAGGTCAGGTGTTCTATGAGCCGAAACCACTTTAACTTCATGTGGAACTCCAAGCTTTTCAAGTATTTCTACTGCATTTTTCATTGTAGGCCAGTCAGATTTTGAGCCCATGATAACACCAACTAATGGCGACATAACTACCCTCTGGTAAATATATTATGTGAGAATTATACTCAATAATACCCTATATTGATAGTGTGAAGTTTGGGTGGAGAAACGGTAAATGCCCAGTATTTAATACACTTGTCGCTATATTATTGTTCCTGAACCAATCACAAATTTCGTTCGGTATAAGTTTGTCATTACTTCCCAATATTGCTCCAATTGGAACTACTAGTTTGGTAAGCTCTTGGGTTAAATCAGTATCAAGTAGTATATTTAATCCTTGTTCAAGAGACATTGTGCTAGCAGGCCTCTTATCAATTAAAGAGTTCAATATATTAAGTTGACTTTTGTCGCTTGTTTGTAGACTGGCAAAGCGCTTTAGGCACTTGGATGGATTAGAATGTAGTGATTCATAGAACTGGTTAAAGTTATTGGCATCTACTCCTAATTTCCAATAATCGCTTTGGACAAATTTAGGTGTAGCTGCGACAAGTACTAGCTTCGATATTTTTATTTTACTGGCAATTCTAATGGCAATTAAACCACCCAAAGACCAACCCATTAGTATAGGGTTCTTCGGTAAAACTTTTATAATTTCGTCACACCAATCTTCTATACCACCATCAACATCATAGCTCTGTCCGTGTCCAGGCAAGTCGACCACAGTAACACTATATTGATTTTTGTATCTATCAATCAAGCTACTGAACAGTTCAGAATTGAATCCCCATCCATGTAATAGAACTAGGTTATTTCCTGACCCTGTTGTGCTACTGTATAGCATCTTTTAGTTGTATAAGGAATTGCTTTATTTGGTCTCTAGTATGGTCAGCACACAAGGTAATTCTCAGTCTAGCAGTACCATTAGGCACTGTCGGAGGACGGATGGCTGAAACATAAAAACCAGAATCATACAATCTCAGTGAAGCTTTCATGGTACTCTCACTGGTTCCAAGAATTAGCGGTTGTATAGCGCTAACAGAGTCTGATAAAGGTAAATTTAACTCTTTAGCTATCTGTTTGAAAAAATCTATGTTGCTTATAAGTTTTTCTTTTTGTTCACCCTGTTTTATTAAGTCTAGGCTTTTCATTATTGCCATACATATAGCAGGGGAGATTGCGGTTGTGTATATGTAAGGCCTTGATTTTTGAATTACATATTCGATAAAGTCCTCACTCCCAGCTACAAATGCACCCATAACTCCAGCCGCCTTTCCTAGGGTTGCCATATAGATAGAATTAATTGGAATGTTAGGCTCAAAAATACCAAAACCGTGAGCATCATCCTGCATTACAATTGCATCATTACTGTTTGCTATTTTTGCAATAGAATCTATATCTGATTTATCACCGTCCATACTAAATACAGTGTCTGTAGCGATCAAACCATTACCAGACTGTTTTGCTATTTTTTTCTCAAGAGACTCTATATTATTGTGTGTGTATCTTTTCAGTGGTAGGCCTATTAAATGATTAGCATCAATCAAAGAGGCATGATTTAGTTTGTCTTGTAAGACCCAATCAATTTCATCTTTTAGTGCAGAAAATATGCCAATATTAGCTGTATATCCACTTGAGAAAAGTAGAGATCTTTCCTGCCCAGTGTAGTCAGCTAAAGCCTCCTCAAGTTCATGGTGGGCTCTAGAGTGCCCGCTTACTAGGTGTGATGCACCTGAACCGGAGCCGTACTTTCTTACCCCACGCTGGAAAGCCTCACTAACTAATGGGTTGCTAGAGAGGGACAAATAATCATTTGAGCAGAAGTTAACATAAGACTTTTTACCAATCACAATTATTGAGTCTTTCGAGCTTTCAATGGTCTTTCTAGACCTATAGAGATGCTTTTTTTTGATGCTAGAAAGCTTGTTAGAGAAGTTCATTGATACCATTTTAATGGTTGTTGACAAAATATACATATATAAGTAAAAAAGAAAGTTAACGTCGCAATTAAAAAGCTACATTGATTAAGTATTTGTTAGTTAATATAGCTATTCAACTATCAGATAGTGTAAATTGTTAAATTTTATCTAGGGGGTATGCATATGACTTATTTCTATCTCGCAATAGCTATTGTTACTGAGGTTATTGGTACTAGTGCATTAAAGGCTACGGAGGAGTTTACTAAATTTTGGCCAAGTTTAGTTGTTGTAGTGGGTTACGCTTTTTCCTTCTACTTTATGGCTCTAGTGGTAAAGCACTTACCTATAGGGATTACTTACGCTATTTGGTCAGGGTTAGGTATAGTTTTGGTTGCTGTGATAGGTGCATTATGGTACAAACAGATGCCTGATATAGCTGCTATTATAGGCATGGCTCTTATAGTTATAGGTGTGTTAGTGATTTTTGTTTTTTCAAAAACTGTGGGACACTGATGAGTGCGAAGCCTAAATGTGTAATAGTAACTGGAGGGGCTAATGGTATAGGAAAGTCTATATCTAAAAGGCTAGCTGAAGAGGGACACTCAATAGTGATAGCTGACGTTAACGAAGATGACGGTTTAAGTGTTGCAAAACAGGTCGATGGTTTGTTTGTTCATTCAGATTTAACAGATCGAAGAGCATGTAAAAAATTAGTTGAAGTAGCTTACAAAGAGTTTGGAAGTGTTGATATATTAGTTAATAACGCTGGATTTCAGCACATATCTCCAGTAGCAGAGTTCGATGAAGATAAATGGGAACAAATGATATCATTAATGCTTACCGCCCCATTCCTACTGACTAAATATGCCTGGCCATTTATGAAGTCAAATAAATGGGGCAGAGTGATCAACATGGCATCAGTTCATGCACAGGTTGCATCACTGAATAAGGTGGGCTATATTTCTGCTAAGCATGGTTTAATAGGTCTAACTAAAACTGCCGCACTTGAGGGTGGTGAATTAGGAATTACAGTTAACGCAATATGCCCATCTTATGTTAGAACACCACTCGTAGATAATCAAATAGCTGCCCAAGCAAAGGCTCACGGAATAAACGAAGACGAAGTTATAGAAAAAATTATGCTAAAAACAATCGCAATAAAGCACCTCATTGAACCGAATGAGGTGGCTGAGTTGGTGCGTTACTTGTGCTCAGAAAGCGCTAAATCAATAACAGGATCTAGCTTAAATATTGATTGTGGTTGGACTGCACAGTAGTCTTTTTCATTATTCTTACCGCAAGGAAAGATTGCATAGAGAGTATAATCTCTCGTTAATTATTTAATCTGAATTATCATGAAAAAAACATTCAGTTTTTCACACCCGAAAAAGAAAAGACCTAGAGTGGTTGAAGCAATCAAGTACGAGGTTAAAAAATACATAAAGAGAGAGCGCAACAAAACACTACCTGAGGATGTAGATTTTTGGGATTTCGATTGTCGTTATGGTGCTGACGAGTTAACTTGCGGCATGATACATGTCTCTGAAATTAATAAGGTTATCTCTGAAGCTGATGTAGAGGGTTTGGATACTTTTTTTCTAGAAGTACTAGTAAAACCTAGCGTTAGAACCAAAAAACCTAAAGAAGAAAAAGAAGCTGAAAATTTCTTAGATTAAGTTTCCCATAGGTGATGAAGCTGAGGCGTAGGCTTTTTTCATCATTCTGCCAGCAAGAAAGGACTCTCTTCCAGCAATCACAGCGTTTTTCATCGCGCTGGCCATCAAAATCGGGTTAGAGGCATTGGCTATAGCGGAGTTCATTAATACACCATCACAACCCAACTCCATTGCCTTGGCGGCATCCGATGCGCAACCGATACCTGCGTCAACCAGTACAGGAACGTTAGCCTGTTCTTTGATAAGCTTTATGTTAGCAGGGTTAGTTATGCCTTGACCAGAACCAATCAGAGACGCAAGAGGCATCACGGCTACGCAGCCAATTTTTTCTAGCTCCTTAGCAACGATTGGGTCGTCATTTGTGTATACCATCACATCAAAACCATCATCAACCAGTGTTTGTGCAGCAGCTAGTGTCTCCACTATGTTTGGGTACAAGGTTTTTTCATCTCCCAGTACTTCAAGCTTGACTAGGTTGTGCCCACCCAAAAGCTCACGAGCTAATTGGCAAGTACGTACAGCATCCTTGGCTGTGTAGCATCCAGCTGTATTAGGTAATATTGTGTATCTATCTGGCGAGACAACGTCTAACAGGTTAGGCTCATTTTTGTCTTGGCCAATATTAGTTCTACGAATAGCTACAGTGATAATGTCTGCATCGGCTGCATCAGTTGCCAGCTTTGTCTCTTCAAGGTCTTTATATTTGCCTGACCCAACTAGTAGGCGAGACTTGTAAGTACTTCCTGCAATTACTAATGGCTTGTCAGTCGTCATAGTCATAAAGTATTATTAATAATGGCGGAGAGTGAGGGATTTGAACCCTCGATAGGGGATAAACCCTATACACCCTTAGCAGGGGCGCGCCTTCAGCCACTCGGCCAACTCTCCAAAGAAAAAATATTATACGCCAAATTTTTTGCTGTTTGAATCGCTGTTAACAGTTAATTATTTAAAAACCGTAGATATAATTGAGGTCTATTTTTTGGTACGACTCTTTAGGGTCAAACTTTAGTCTGACTTTGCCCCAGTCACCCTCGACCTTGAGTTTCTGTTGTAGTGCCTTAACTTTGTTTTTTACATTTAGTAGCATCTGTTCTGCAGCATTCCAATCATCATAACCGAGCTGATTACTGCCCAATATATCTAATATTCTTTCATAGTATAGGAGTTGATTATATACAGTCATTGTTCCCTTATTGATATCGTAAATATCATCTCCTGTTTGGTAACGTACCTCAAGATCTAGAATATCAATATTTAAATTTTGAATATTATCGTTAATTGAGGGTGAGGTATTTTCAGTGAGAGCGCTTTGTGAAAATAGAACAGTAATGCCAATAAAAATTCTTAATATACTTTGTATGTTGTGCACCTATACACTTCCTAAGTTGTAACTGTTATTTTATGTATTTATTAGTTCAAAATCGTGAGTTATGTTGGCAGTTTTTCCTATCATAATTGAAGCTGAGCAATACTTTTCAGAAGAAAGAGTGATCGCCTTTGATACCTTTTTATCGTTTAGGTTTTTGCCTTCTATAATAAAATGGATGTGTATGTTCGTGTACACTTTTGGATGACTTTCTGCCCTATCGCTAGTTATTTCTGCCCTACAGTTGGTAACTTTTTCACGCATCTTCTCTAATGTTGAGATGACATCAATTGTGGTACACCCACCCATTCCTAGGATCATCATTTCCATCGGTCTTATGCCTAAATTTTTTCCTCCAAATTCTTCAGGACCATCCATCACAACAGAGTGCCCGCTAGCAGACTCGCCCATCATCATCATTCCATCAATCCATTTTATTGTTGTCTTCATACAAAAATCTCCTGTAAAGCTTTACCAGGGTTTGGTTGTCGCATAAAAGCTTCACCAACTAGGTAACCATAAATACCGTTTCCACGCATTAATTCTACATCCTCTCTAGATAAAATTCCACTCTCTGTTATAACTAATGTGTCTGAGTTGATTTCACTAAGCAAATCTATTGTTGTTTGCAAAGACACATCGAAAGTACGCAGGTCCCTATTGTTTATACCTATCATTGGCAGATCAAGCTTTATTGTTCGTTTGAGTTCTTCTAAGTCGTGCACTTCGATTAGAACGTCCATAGATAATGATGTTGCTAATTGTGATAAATCCTTTAATTGAGAGTCATCCAAACAAGCAGCAATTAATAAAATACAGTCAGCATTTATTGCCCTAGTCTCATATACCTGGTATGGATCGATAATGAATTCTTTTCTTATGACAGGAATACTTACCGATGCGCGTGCATCAATCAGGTACTGGTTGTTGCCCTTAAAAAAATCCTTATCAGTAAGTATTGATAGGCATGTTGCGCCACCAGATTCATAACTCTTAGCAATGTTAACAGGATTGAAATCCTCCCTCAGTACACCCCTGGATGGAGATGCCTTTTTAATTTCAGCAATTATTGCGTTCTTTTTTAATTCAGATCTATCTCTAAGTGCCTTATAGAAACCTCTTGCGGGTAGTCCGAATTTTGATTTATCGATCATATCTTCAAGAGAAATGATTTTTTTGCCTTCACTGATCTCTATTTTTTTTCGTGAAATGATGGTTTTTAGAATATCGGGGGTACTTGCCATAAGTAAGTATTTTATACGCACGGAGTTATAGCTACAACGAATTCATTAAATAGTTGATAGAGGATTTGTACAATGTTCATTGCATATAACCTATAATTCAACAATTGCAATATATATTGGAAATACACAATGAAATTATTAGATTTTGATGCAGGTATCGAGCACCCATTTTTTTTGATTGCCGGTCCTTGTGTAATTGAATCGGAATCATTGGCAATGGAAACATCCAGCTACTTGAAACAAGTAACCTCAGAATTAGGCATTAACTTTATCTATAAATCGTCGTATGACAAAGCAAACCGCACTAGCGCAAATAGTTTCCGCGGCCTAGGAATAAATGAAGGGTTAAGAATTTTGCAAAAAGTCAAAGACGAGGTCGGTGTTCCGGTTCTTACTGATGTTCACGAAGACACCCCCCTAGACGAGGTGGCCTCAGTGGTCGATATTATGCAAACACCTGCATTTTTAGTGCGCCAGACAAACTTCATTCAAAATGTTTGTAAGCAAGGCCTACCAGTAAACATAAAAAAAGGGCAGTTTCAAGCCCCATGGGATATCAATAACGTTGTAGATAAGGCACTCTCAACAGGAAACAAACAAATAACTGTATGTGATAGAGGGACCTCTTTCGGATATAACACACTAATTTCTGATATGCGTGGTTTATCAACTATGCGTTCAACAGGTTGCCCTGTTGTTTTCGATGCCACTCACTCAGTGCAACAACCCGGAGGCCAGGGTAGAACATCTGGTGGCCAAAGAGAGATGGTTCCTGTTTTAGCTAGAGCGGCTGTTGCAGTAGGAGTTTCCGGCTTATTTATTGAAACTCATCCAGACCCTGAAAATGCTATGAGCGATGGCCCAAACTCTATGCCTATAGATAAAATGCGAGACCTATTAAGTACCCTGCAAGAACTAGACAGGGTCACAAAGAACAATTCATTTCTGGAAAATAGTCTTTAGTATTTACCAACTAGGCAACAGGATTCTTTTCAACCAATAGATGAGTGCGTCCTGCCTCTATGTTGCAGTGTTTACTATTTGATAGTAGCTGTCTTGAGTATAATACAAAAGTCAGAAAATTTATTCGGCATTGGTAGTAAAATCTTACTAATTTATTTTTTTAGTGTTCAGATTTTATTTAGTAGTCTTATATAAGAGTTATAAAAAGCAAAATGATAAAAATAGCAGTATCAGGCGCATCTGGCAGGATGGGTCAAACTATTATTGAAGCGATAAGCTTATCACAGATGGTAAAGCTAGGATTGCCACTTGACAAAGGTGATAACCTTGGCGACTCGACAGGTAAGTTCGATGTATTAATAGACTTCACTCGTCCCGATGCCACCCTTGAGTATCTAGATGTGTGCCGTAGAAATGGAAAATCTATGGTCATTGGAACTACAGGTTTCAGTAATCAACAGTTGGATAAGATTAATGAGGCGGCAACAGAAATACCCATAGTCTTCGCACCCAACATGAGCGTCGGAGTTAATTTAACTTTAAAGTTGTTGGAGAAGGCAGCTCAGGTGATAGGAGAAGATGCGGATATTGAAATTGTTGAGGTGCATCACCGAAATAAAGTCGACTCACCCTCAGGAACGGCACTCAAGATGGGCGAAGTGGTTGCAAATACTCTAGGAAGAGACCTGTCCGAGTGTGCAGTATATGGTCGAGAAGGTATCGACGATATTCGTGACAATAAAGTTATTGGATTTTCCTCTGTGCGTGGAGGAGATGTTGTGGGTGATCATACAGTCAGCTTCTTTATGGATGGAGAGCGCGTTGAAATTACCCACAAAGCGTCATCAAGAATGACCTTTGCTAATGGTGCTATTCGTGCATCTATATGGCTAAGTGATCAACCTGCAGGGGTATACTCAATGCAGGATGTATTAGGCTTAAATGGTATCTGATGCTTTACGCTATAATTTCACAAGACATTGAAGATTCATTAGAAGAGCGGATGTCCGCCCGTCCAGCACATGTTGAACGTTTGAATGCACTCAAAGATGATGGCAGACTAATCTTGGCTGGCCCGCATCCAGCAATAGACAATAACGAGCCAGGTGAAGCAGGTTTTACTGGGTCACTTGTGGTTGCAGAGTTTGACAGCCTTGAAGATGCAAAGTTATGGGCAAATGAAGACCCTTATATAGAGTCAGGCGCGTATTCTAGTGTTATAGTAAAGCCATTCAAAAAGGTACTGCCGTAGGTTTGCTTTTTTTTTCAATAACTAATTGATATTTATAATCAATTACTGCATAATTCCCCGGTCTTATATAGACAATAAAAGCATTTAGATTTGAAAAAATAATGATTACAATAAAAAACCTATCTAAACATTTTGGCGGAATTAGGGCTGTTGATGGAGTTGACTTACATATTGACAAAGGATCCATTACGGGACTAGTTGGACCAAATGGGGCAGGTAAAACCACATTATTTAATTTAATAGCTGGTTTGTATCATCCAACTCAAGGGGAAATATTTCTTGACGGTGAGGACGTGACTGCTCTAAGCTCTCATCAACTATTCCATAAAGGCTTATTAAGGACATTTCAGATAGCCCATGAATTTCCAACTCTAAGTGTTTTAGAAAACCTGATGATGGTACCAGCCAATCAACTTGGTGAAAGCTTAATCAATACCTGGCTAAAAAGAAGACAGATATTCGAGGAAGAGAAAAATCTGCAAGAAAAGGCTGAAGAGGTTATTGATTTTTTGAACATTTCACATTTAAAAAATGAAAGAGCGGCAAACCTATCTGGTGGTCAGAAAAAATTGTTGGAGTTGGCCAGGACAATGATGGTTGACCCTAAAGTAGTGCTATTAGATGAGGTCGGTGCTGGTGTTAATAGGACATTACTAAAGGAGATTGGGAGCGCCATATTAAAGCTTAACCAAGACAAAGGCTATACATTTTGTATGATTGAGCACGATATGGACTTTATTTCAAGGTTATGTAATCCTGTAGTAGTCTTGGCGGAGGGACAGATATTGACTACAGGAACTCCTGACGAGATAAAAAGCAATGACAGCGTTATTGATGCCTATTTAGGTAAAGGAATTAAAACTAAGGTGAATGCGTAGTGGCTTATTTAGAGGGTAACAATTTAGTAGCTGCATATGGTGTTGTGCCTATACTACACGGATGTTCTGTAGAGGTTAACAAGGGAGAGTTGGCTGTTATTGTTGGTCCAAATGGAGCAGGAAAATCAACAGTAATGAAAGTATTGTTGGGCCTACTTGAATCTAGCGAGGGCTCTGTGTTATTAGATGGCCAGGACATAGGCTCACTCTCAACGCAACAAAGGATAACTCTGGGGCTTGCATTTGTTCCACAGAACAACAATACATTCCCCTCAATGACTGTAGAAGAGAACCTTGAAATGGGGGCATTCTTACGTGACGATAGCTTAAAGCATACTATGGACGAGGTTTATAGCCTGTTCCCAATTCTGTTTGAAAAACGCAGACAGATGGCAGGAGAGCTTTCTGGGGGACAGAGGCAGCAGGTTGCGTTTGGGCGTGCAATGATGACTAGACCATCAGTGATGTTACTAGATGAGCCAACTGCAGGTGTATCGCCCATCATTATGGATGAGATTTTTGGCAACATTATAGATCTTAAGAGCTCTGGAAAGGCGGTATTGATGGTTGAACAGAATGCGCAACAGGCCTTGAATATAGCTGATAAAGGGTTTGTTTTGGTGTCAGGAAGAAATGAGCATACCGGCTCTGGCCAAGAATTAATTAATGATCCCGCAGTCAGAAAGCAGTTCTTAGGTGGATAGGTGAGATGGAATATTTAACTGACATAATAAATGCATTCGTTTTACTGACAAACTTTGTTTTATTGCCAGCTTTGTCATATGGGTCACAACTAGCACTGGGTGCATTAGCTGTGACATTGGTTTATTCAATACTACGCTTTTCAAACTTTGCCCAGGGTGACAGTATGGCTTTTGGTACCATGATTGCAATATTATTTACCTGGTTCTTCCAACAACAAGGATGGGTTATAAGTGGTATACCAACTGCACTTTTTGTTATACCATTCGCGATAATTGTGACAGCTTCCTACATACTGCTTACAGACAAGTTTGTATATAAGTACTACCGAAAGACAAATGCAAAGCCAATCACGATTGTTATGGCATCTATAGGAGTTATGTTTATAACTGGGGGTATAGTTAGATTAATTATAGGGCCAAAACAACACTTTTTTTCTGACGGTGCTAGGTTTATTTTTAATGCAAGAGAATTCAAAGTATTTACTGGGCTATCAGAAGGTTTGGCTTTTAAGACTTCGCATTTACTTACGGTTACCATTGCAGTTTTACTGGTATGGTTTGTTTTTTATTTTTTACAAAAAACAAAAACTGGAAAAGCTATGCGTGCATTCTCTGACAACAAAGATTTAGCTCTTCTATCTGGTATTGATCCTGATAAAGTTGTTAGAGTAACGTGGATACTTGCCGCTGCACTTACAACTATAGCAGGTGTTTTGTTTGGTATTGACAAAGGGTTTATGGCCCAACAGTACCACTTACTTTTGTTACCAATATTTGCCTCAGTAATTGTGGGAGGTATTGGGTCCCCGTTGGGGGCAATTGCTGGTGCATTTGTTGTTTCCTTCTCTGAAGTATTGTTGACTTACGCATATAAAAAGTTTTTAATTTATCTATTACCTCAGTCACTTGAACCAAATTCTTTAGTTCAGTTGATAGGAACGGAATACAAGTATGCAATTTCTTTTGTGATTTTGGTAATTGTTCTATTATTAAGACCTACAGGCATTTTTAAAGGAAAAGTTTTATGATTATGGGTGAGTATATAGCTAATATTTGGAAATCATATAGAGAGGTTGTTAGCTTTTCAGTGATGGGGGCTTTGCTTGTTTATATAGGTTTTGGGCAGTCATGGGCCCTAGCACTAGGTATATTCAATTTATGCGTAATATCTTCAATAATGGCACTGGGAGTTAACATTCAGTGGGGATACGCCGGTCTATTTAATGTAGGAATAATGGGGTTTACTGCACTTGGAGGCCTTGCAGTGGTTATAGTCTCACAGCAACCAGTTGTTGAGGCGATAGATGCTGGCGGGTTAGGCATGCTGGTATCAATCGCATTGATTATATTGACTGTAGCAGTCAGTTTATATTTACACAAAAACAAATACAATAAGTGGTGGGTAATTATTAGTGTGGTTGTTGGATTTATTGCAATAAGATATTTTTATTCTGACGCTACACGAGCAATTGAGGCAGTTAATACTGCTAAAACTGGGTATCTAGGAGGGCTAGGGCTTCCGGTTGTATTTTCTTGGATTGTTGGAGGTATGCTCGCAGCTGGTGCTGCATGGATTATAGGGAAAATTTCTCTTGGATTAAGGTCAGACTATTTAGCAATTGCAACCTTAGGTATTTCAGAAATCGTTCTTTATATAATCAAGAATGAAGACTGGCTTGCTAGAGGTGTGAAAAATGTAACAGGGCTACAAAGGCCAGTGCCTTATGAATTAAAATTACAACAGGCAGAATGGTTTCAGGATCTAGTTAGGTGGATTCATCAATCTAAATTTACTCTGGCTGATCAGTTAGAACACACAAGAGAGTTCAGTATTTTGGTAAGTGAGTCTTCCGTTGTATTCGTGAAGCTTTGCTATGCAGGAATATTCTTATCAGTATTAATATCAATGATAGTTATGGCTAATTTGGCCCTAAACTCTCCCTGGGGGCGTAAGGTTAGAGCTATCAGAGATAACGAGGTTGCAGCTTCTGCAATGGGCAAGGATATTGTCAGGCAGCACCTACAAATATTTGTAATAGGTTCAGCCATTGCTGGTGTAGCTGGGGCTCTTTTAGTAACATACACAGGCCAATTTGTACCTACCTCTTACCAACCACTAAGGTTTACTTTCTTGATTTGGGTAATGGTCATAGTTGGCGGCTCTGGAAATAACTTGGGCTCTGTTATTGGTGCTTTTGTTATATGGTTTTTCTGGATTGAGTCTGGCCCTATGGGTTTATGGTTAGCTGAAACAGTCAAAGATATCTACGGTAGCGGTAATCCTGTTTCCGACTTTTTATATGAGAAGGCACACTTTCTAAGGCTGGTACTTATGGGTAGCGTTATGCTTTTGGTTTTAAGGTTTTCACCTGGAGGGATGTTTCCAGAGAAAAGTAAGGAACTATAGTATTAATTATTAGTTAAATTTGTATTAGGTTAGGTGACCTTATCTCAATTGATGTTTATAAATATTTATAAATATATATTACAAAACCTATAGAAATCTATTATCATTACTCCTTAGTTTCTTTTAGTCTTAGTGCTAAGGGGGATTTTTTTGTTTTACTAAAGGAGAAAATAATGAAACATTACGTAAAAAAAGGTATGGGGATAGCCCTATCTATTGGAGTGAGTTCTGTCGCGCTAGCGAGTCACTCAGTGAGTATAGCGAACTTGCAAGCATTTACAGGTCCTATCGAGTCTTTGGTAGTGAATATGTCACTATCTGCTGAGTTAGCAGCTACAGAGGCTTCAGAGTCTGGTAAGTTCCATGAAGGGGCAACAATTAATGTTGTACGTGGCGACTCAATGTGTATTGATGCTGACGCTGCAACTGCAGAGGCAGAGAGACTAATTAACTCTGAAAATGTTATTGGTATTATGGGTCCGAACTGTTCTGGTGTAACAACTGCTGTGGTAAATAATGTAACAGCGCCACTTGGTGTTGTAAATATTTCACCATCAGCTACATCGCCAGCACTATCAACTATTGAAGATAACGGATTCTTCTTTAGAACTGCACCTTCAGATGCAAGACAGGGTGAGGTATTGGCTACGATTGCAATGCATAAAGGTATTTCTCAGGTTGCCGTTACACATGGTAATGATGACTATGGTAAGGGATTAGCAGACGCGTTTATTGCTTCATATACTGCTCTTGGCGGTGAAGTAACTGCTTCTGCAGCTCATGAAGCTAATAAGGCAGATTACTCTGCAGATGTTGCAGCATTATCTGCTGCTGGATCTTCAACTCTTGCTGTATTTGGATATGTTGAGGGTGGTGGTACAAGTGTTGTAACAGCTGCACTTGATACTGGAGCTTTTGACAACTTTATCTTTGCTGATGGCATGATAGGAGATACATTGACAAATGCTGGCGGAGCTCTTCTTAACGGTTCATGGGGAACTATGCCTGGCGGCGGCGGCGCTGCTGCTGACAAGTGGACTGCTGTTGGTGAGGCTGGTGGTGTTGCAATGGGAGGACCTTTCTTGGGTGAATCTTATGACGCTATGGCTTTGATTATACTAGCTGCACAGGCTGCAGATTCAACTGACAGGGCAGCAATTCAAGCTCAAGTAATGAATGTAGCTAATGCACCAGGTGAGAAAATTTATGCTGGCGAGTTAGGTAAGGCTCTTTCTTTACTTGCAACTGGAACTGACATTGACTATGTTGGCGCGACTGGCGTTGAATTCAATGATGTTGGTGAAGTTAAGGGTTCATATGAGCAAAAAGAAATTATTGATGGTTCATTTACAACCGTTGCAACTCATCAGTAATACTTAGTACTGCTAAAGATAAAAAAGCCCATCCTAGTGATGGGCTTTTTTTCACTGTAAAATAATTACATTTGCTTTTTTGATAAAATTTTTATATAATGATTTACTAATATAGAGTAAATAATAATATAACTTCTATGTAAAATATTTTTGTTGTACTATAAATTGGGGTAATAAAATGGGGTTACTATTTAGACCTTTATTCGAAAAGGAAAGTTCTACTTATACATATCTTCTGGCGGACGAAGAAACCAAAGAAGCGATAATCATTGATGCTGTAAGTGAGACAAAGCAAAGAGATGTAGGCTTAATTGAAGAGCTAGGGTTGGACCTCAAATATATCATCGAAACTCACGTACATGCAGACCACATAACAAGTTCTTGCCCACTAAAGGAAAGGTTTAGTAATGCCAAAATTGTGTTGGGCGAAAAAAACCCTATCGAGTGTGCTGATATTTTATTAAAAGATAACGAAGAATTACATTTTGGAGAATACACCATTAAGGGCATAAAAACTCCTGGCCATACTGATGGTTGTATGTCTTATATTGTTGACAAATTTGTGTTCACCGGAGACGCTCTACTGATTAGGAGTTCTGGTCGTTGCGATTTTCAGCAAGGATCAGCAGCAACACTATATGATTCAATTCAGCGCTTATTTGAACTACCAGATGAAACTCTGGTTTACCCGGGGCATGACTATGGAGGCAGAACAGTCAGCTCAATCTTTGAGGAAAAACAATACAACACGATGATCGGTGGAGACGTTGATAAGGATGAATTTATTCGTAGAGTAGATGCAATGGAATTACCTCTACCAAAAAAAATTCATGTTGCTGTACCCTCCAATCAGGTTTGCGGATCTAAAATTATTACCAGCTAATGGTAAATGGTTATTCGCTAGACCCACACCCTAAAGCTAACTTTGCTAAAGAGCAATTTGCAGTAGTCCATATACCACGCCTAAAACGTGACAGGGTTCCATCTTCAAGTGTTGAAATTGTGGACGATCTAGATGGCGCTTTAAGTAAATCAGACCCTAGTAAAAAGCTATATGCAGCAAAAGTTGTGGGACCTGCAAGATCATCAGAAGGGGTATCCCTGTATTACATAGTGCAACTGTATAATAGCTGACATTAATTTAATTTGGAAAGTTCTATGAGGTGGTTTTGTTTCTTGCTTGTGTTGTTTTATTCTGTTTCTTATGCGGGCGAAGACTTAGAGATAGGTTTATCCTCTGGCAACACAATAAGTGTTGACTCCTATCCTTCTGATGGAGAGGCTCTGCTTGTGTATCTTCCATCTGAGAGAGGACACGGAAATGCATACGTCCCAACAGTTCAGCAACTAGCATTCCTGGGTACAGATGTTTGGGTTATAGATCTACATAGTAGCTATATGATTGCAAAAAGTCGCAGTAGTATAGATAAGTTTAATATTGATGACCTAGTAGAACTCGTATCAATAGCCGAGAGTAATAATTACGACAAGGTATATTTTTTGACTTCTGGGCGTGGAGCTAAGTTGGCCCTAAGGACTGCTTTCAACCATCAACAAAAATATCCCAAATCAAATATTATTGCTGGACATATATTCCATTCACCACACATAATTAGTGGATCTCCATCACTAGGAGAGGATGCCCAGTATGATGATAGCGCAATGAAAAGTAATTTGCCTATCTACATGATAATGCCTCAAAACAGTACTAAATTTTTGAGAACAGAAGAGATTTCAAATACATTGAAAATAGGAGGTAGCTCAGTTTTTACCCATTTATTTAGAGGCGCTTCTGGTGGATTTGAGAGGCGACCTGAGAAAGATTTAAGTGAAGAAGACCTGAGATATAAGAGAGACCTATCTGAAACATACATGAGGGCAATCCAAATCATGTCTACAGTCAATGTGCCAGATATAAATAGAGAAACAAGGCTATCTACAAGTAAGCCAAAATATTTGTTGTATGACCCTAAACTGTTGCCTTACAAAGGCAACAAGACCCCACCAAAATTAGAGTTGGAGTCTATATTGGGCGAATCGATTGATCTGAAAGACTATAGAGGCAAAGTGGTTCTAATTAATTTTTGGGCTAGCTGGTGTAAGCCTTGCGTCAAAGAGATACCTTCCCTTGTAAGACTAAAAGATGAACGCATGAAGGGAGAGGACTTTGAGATCCTAACTGTAAACATAGGTGAAGACAAAGACACTATCAACGAGTTTGTAATAAAAGTAAAATTTGATTTACCAATTTTGTTAGATAAAGACGGGATAGCTGTTAATGATTGGAAGGTTTATGCTTACCCCTCTAACTTTATCCTGGACAGGTATGGGGAGATACGTTACGCATATAGGGGTGCATTGGAGTGGGATTCAGATAGCATAGTTAAGGCTATTGAAGATCTACTGTGAATAGTAGTGATGCAGTGGTGGCTGGTTTAAGCTATATTCTAAAATAAATATATCAAGTCTATATATAACAATTGCTGTTATGATAGCACTTTTTTTCTTTCTAAAAACTGATGAATAAGGGGTTATTATTACTGTTATCAGGGTATATCCTTTGGGGCGGATTTCCAGTCTTTTGGTCATACCTATCACATGTCACTGCTGGCGAAGTTCTAGCCCATAGAATATTTTTCTCAGTACCAGTACTGATTGCCATGGTTTTATTAAGAGACAAATGGAAACAAGATTTTATATCAGCCATAAATTCAAGGAGAGAACTGCTAAACCTATTAATTAGTGGCACTATCATTGCCGTTAATTGGGGTGTATATATACTTGCCGTTAACTATGGCAGGATTATTGAGGCCAGTATGGGTTATTTTATAAGCCCCCTTATACAAATTATAGGAGGATACTTAATATTCAACGAAAGGTTATCTAAATACAAAAAAACGGCTGTTCTACTGGCTACAGCGAGTGTTTTTTACTATATATTAAATGGCGATGTTTTTCCATGGATTGGCCTAATTGTGGGGTTCAGTTTTGCATCATACGGTATTGCACGAAAAATTATAAAAACAACCGACGTCCCAGGATTGCTGGTTGAGACAACCATATTGCTACCACTTGCGTTAGCAATTTATGCCTGGCTAATGAGCACTAATCAGCTAGCATTTCTTTCTGTTGACATCAAGACTGACGTGCTAATTATATTTGCAGGACTTGTAACTGTAGTGCCATTGGCTCTATTTACTGCTGGCGCTAAGATATTACCAATGACCACAACCGGTATATTATTTTTCACTACTCCTTTATTACAGTTTATGATTGGCTACACAATGTTTGATGAGACAATAAACCAACAACAACTGGTTGCTTTTATAGGTATATGGTTATCCTTAATTATTTATAGTGTCGCTTTGATAAAAAAAATATAGAATATGTTTAGTTATTATTTTAATGAGCAGTGAAAAATTTTTCTAACCAAGCTCTATCTTATCTTTTTGCTTGTGGGGCAATTTTTTTTTGGTCTACCGTAGCGACAGCATTTAAATTGTCACTTGAATACCTTGATCCAGTTCAGTTAGTATTCTTTGCATCAATTTTTTCTACAATAACACTCTTCATAATTGTTTTGGTGCAAAGAAAATTACCCCTAATTCGTGAATTAGATAGGGCAGATGTTTTTCGTTATTTTTTGTTGGCGTTACTCAATCCATTTTTGTATTACATTGTCCTGCTTAATGCATACGATCTGCTATCTGCACAGGAGGCGATGGCTATAAACTATAGTTGGGTGATAATGATGGCTATTTTGTCTTTTCCTATACTCAAACAGAGGGCAAATATTGGGACACTCATAGCCATATTAATAAGTTACTTCGGTGTTGTTATAATAGCAACGAAGGGGGATCCAATTGCTTTCGAGTTCACTAGCTCTATAGGCGTCATTTATGCGCTTATTACCACTGTGATATGGGCTCTGTTTTGGTTATTAAATACGAAACAAAGCAATGACAGTGTGGTTAGCTTGTTTGTAATATTCTGTTTCAGTATTATATTTGTATCTTTCGCTATGATTATTAGCCCATCATTAAGGCCTATTACATTATATGGATTAGCTGCTTCAGCGTACATTGGGCTTTTTGAGATGGGAGTAACATTTGTTATGTGGCAGTATGCCCTGAGTTTATCTAGCAACATAAATAAGATTACTTCGCTAGCTTTTATCACACCTTTCCTGTCATTATTGATTATCTATATGGTTATTGATGAACAAATATTAGCATCATCAATTGTAGGAATATCTCTGATAATTTTAGGATTGTTGGTGCAAAGGTATTTCTCAAAAAATTAGGAAAGTTAAATGATTTCGCATGCCTCGTCGAAAGACAGTCTAGGCAATCTATCAAAAATTTTAGAGTGGTCCCCATAACCTATTCCACATAAAAAAATAGACCTTGTTAGCTTGTCAGGAAAAAATTCATCATCAAGTGTTTCATTATTAAAACCGCCCATAGGGCCACAATCTAGTCCAACAGATCTGGCAGCCATAATAAAGTAGCCCCCCTGCAGTGTGGCATTAATTTCGCCAACTGATTTGATTTTTTCTGGTTTACCTTTGTACCAACTTTTGGCATTTGTATGAGGGAACAGGTAAGGCAATTTTTCATAAAACTCCACATCATAACTTATGATTGCAACAGCTGGAGCGGTCATTGATTTCTCAACGTTACCCTCGCTTAGGTGAGACTTCAATCTGCTCTTTGCCTCTTCATTTTTTATAAAAGTCAGCCTAACCGGGCAACTGTTAGCAGCAGTTGGACCATACTTCATTATCTCGTAGATTGACTCTATTTGGGTATCAGAAATATCTTTATTTAGCCACCCGTTATGACTCCTAGCTTTAGTAAAAAGAGTCTCCAAACATTTATCTGTAAGCATTAAGTACCTTATGTTGTGTATATAATTATTTACGTTAAATTATATATTTTTTTTGACAAGTTAAGATATGTATATATTAGGAATATTGTGGCCATAGATATGGTATCTTTACCACTTTAAGTTTTGTAGATAAGTCATGAGTAATTGTATTTTTTGCGACATAATTGAAGGCAAAATACCGGCAGAGAAGATTTTTGAGGACGATGACGTTTTGGCTTTTAAGGATGTTAATTCCCAGGCTCCTTATCACTTTCTAGTTATACCTAAGTTACATATACCAACTCTCAACGACAGCGATAATGCAGAATTGATTGGAAAATTAAGCATAACAGCTAGCCATATAGCTAAGCAAGAAGGGTTTTCTGAAGACGGTTATCGTTTAGTTATGAATACCAACAAAGATGGAGGACAGATAGTTTTTCATATACACTTGCATTGCCTCGCAGGTAGACAGCTAGGGTGGCCTCCTGGGTAAGTTACTGCCCTATTGATTAGTACAACCTCTAGCTAATTTGTTGCTTAGGAATACTAAGTTAAACTAAAATAATGCACAATAAAAACTTACTATATTTATAACTTATGGGTCAAATCAGTCTCGAACAGCAGAGCGTAGCAGAATTCAGTGAGCGCGCTTATCTTGATTACTCAATGTACGTCATTCTGGACAGGGCCCTACCTTTTGTTGGGGACGGGCTAAAGCCAGTACAGAGACGCATCATTTATGCCATGAGTGAGTTAGGCCTAAAGTCCAGTGCAAAATTCAAAAAATCTGCCCGTACAGTTGGAGATGTTCTTGGAAAATTTCATCCACACGGAGATAGCGCCTGTTATGAAGCAATGGTTCTTATGGCTCAGCCATTCTCTTACAGATACCCGTTCATAGATGGGCAAGGTAACTGGGGGGCTCCTGACGATCCGAAATCTTTCGCAGCTATGCGCTATACTGAGTCTAAATTGTCTCCATATGCAGACTTACTACTAGCAGAAATAAACCAAGGAACTGTTGGCTGGGCTGATAACTTTGATGGGTCTCTTCAAGAACCAGAACATTTGCCTGCTCAGGTACCTAATTTATTGCTTAATGGGGCTTCAGGTATTGCTGTAGGTATGGCGACTGACGTTCCATCCCATAACCTTACAGAGGTACTTTCAGCATGTATTCAGTTACTTGAAAAGCCATCAACTGATTTAGAGTCATTGATGAAATTACTTCCTGCCCCTGATTACCCAACCTCTGCAAATATTGTTTCCAGCAAGTCTGACATAGTTCAAATATATGAAACCGGTCACGGCTCTATAAAAATGCGAGCTACATACAAGACAGAGGATGGAGATATTGTTATTGAGGCACTTCCTTTCCAGACATCTGGCTCAAAAGTTATTTCTCAAATCGCTTCGCAGATGAGGTCTAAAAAACTCCCTTTGGTAGAAGACATAAGGGATGAGTCTGACCATGAAAACCCTACACGCATAGTGTTATCTCCCAGATCTAACAGGGTAAATATTGATTCCCTGATGTTGCATCTATTTGCTACCACCGACTTGGAGAAGAACTATCGAGTAAACATGAATGTTATTGGTTTGAATGGCAAGCCACAAGTCAAGCCTCTAATACCTTTGCTAAGGGAGTGGCTTGAGTACAGAACTATTGTTGTCAAGAATCGTTTAAGCCACAGACTTGAGAAGATCTTGTCTCGTTTACATATTCTAGAAGGCCTACTAATCGCTTTCCTGAATATAGACGATGTGATTGCAATTATACGGTCCGAAGATAAACCTAAACCAGTACTGATAAAAAGATTTAATTTAAGTGACATTCAGGCAGAAGCTATTTTGGATCTTAAACTACGTCACCTTGCAAAGCTCGAGGAGATTAAGATTAAGGGAGAAAAGAAGGAATTACTAGATGAAAAGAAGAAATTAGAACTACTTCTTTCAAGCGACACAAGACTAAAGACTTATATAAAAAAAGAGCTAAAAAGAATAGTGTCTGATTATGGAGATAAGCGTCAATGTGAAATCGTTAACAATGTAGATCCTGCACAAGCATTTAACGAAGACGACCTTATGCCAGCAGAGAATGTAACTGTTGTTCTCAGTGACAAGGGCTGGGTGCGCTCTGCTAAAGGCCATGATATAGACCCTTCAACGCTAAACTATAAAGCCGGTGACGGTTACCTTGCTAGCGTAAGAGGTAGGAGCAACAAGAGTGCAATATTTATAGACTCTTATGGGAGGTCATACTCCTTGACTGCAAACTCTCTTCCAAGCGCAAGAGGGCAGGGCGAACCTTTGACCGGTAGACTTACCCCTGAGCCCGGTGTCGAATTCGTTGATGTACTTATGGGAGATGACTCTCAAGCAATCTTGTTGTCATCGAGCTTCGGCTACGGTTTTATAACTACGGTTGGGGACCTTATATCAAAGAAAAAGGCCGGAAAGCGTTCCATCTCTTTATCTACTAGTGCCAGCGTAATGAAGGTTGCGTATGTTGACGATACTGAGTCACAATTTGTAGCTGTTGCAACAAACCTTGCCAGATTACTAGTTTTCCCAGTTTCTGAATTGCCAGTCCTGTCAAAAGGAAAGGGCAATAAACTAATCCATATTCCAAGCAATGACTTGAAAGATGGGAATGAATTTATTGCAGGAGTTTGCGTACTATCAGAAAGCCAGAGCCTCAAGGTGTATGCCGGAAAGCGCCACGGAACCATTAAATTTCAAGACCTAATTAATTATCTTGGCTCCAGAGCCAGGAGAGGCAATAAACTACCCCCTTATTACTCTAAAGTTGTATCCATCGAATCTTTAGATTGATATATTTATTTCCCAGAAATAACACTAATTGAGCGTGTAATGCGTAAATACTAATAGGTATAATTACTCTTTTTATAAATTTTCAAACCCAAAGCCATATTTGTTATTTAAATAATGTCATTTTGGAGCTAAAATTATGAGTACATCAATACTTCCAGATACTCAAAACACTAAAGATACACGCGAGATAATTATCGATAAGGTTGGCATAAAGGATATATCTCACCCAATTATTTTTATCGACCGTGAATCAAATAAAGTCCCTTCTATTGGAAACTTTTCTATGACAGTCACTCTGCCAGAGAATGTCAAGGGCACCCACATGTCTCGCTTTGTTGAAATTTTAAATGACGGTCCTTGCGAGTTCGGTGTACACAACTTTTATCAACTAATTGAAAAAGTAAGCTCCAGGCTAAATTCGGACAGTGCACATGTAGACCTTAGTTTTATTTTTTTTAGAAAGAAGGAAGCCCCTGCTTCAAAGGTAGAAAGCATGATGGACTATAAAGTGAAGCTGTATGGATCTATGAGTGATGGCGTAACTGAGTCAATGATGAAGGTCGTTATTCCTGTCACTAGTTTATGTCCTTGCTCAAAAAGTATCTCTAAATATGGCGCCCACAATCAGCGCTCCCATATAACTATCAAAGCTAGACCTGTAATAGATAAAAACCTTTATCTAGAGGACCTAATTGAATTAGCAGAACGAAAGGCATCAAGCGAACTGTTCGGTGTCCTTAAGCGTGAAGATGAAAAGGTAGTAACAGAAAGGGCTTACGATAATCCTGCATTTGTAGAAGACCTTGTCAGAGATATTGCAATAGAACTAAATGCCGATGATAAAATTGACTACTATCGACTTGAGTCAGAAAACTTTGAGTCAATCCACAACCACTCTGCATACGCAGTTATTGAAAACCAAAAATAAGGTAATTTACAGTGAAATATAATACTGATAACTTACGTATAACTTCTAGCGCTCCAATTATGGCTCCAAACGAGTTAATGGGGAAATACCCTCTAAGTGAAGACGCATCAACGTGCGTGTATAAATCTAGAGAGGCAATAAAAAATATTCTAAATGGTGACGATAACCGATTGATGGTTATTGTTGGTCCTTGCTCAATCCATGACACCAAGGCAGCTAGAGAGTATGCAGAAAAGTTATCACAATTAAGAGAAGAGTTGAGCAAAGAATTGTTCATTGTTATGAGGGTTTATTTTGAAAAACCAAGAACAACAATTGGCTGGAAAGGGCTAATCAACGACCCTGACCTTGATGGAAGCTTCAAGATTAATAATGGACTAGAGATAGCCAGGTCATTGCTGATTGATTTGGCAGAAATGAAAATGCCAATAGCTGTTGAGTATCTTGACTTGATTACGCCTCAATATGTTGCAGACGTGATTTCATGGGGCGCTATAGGCGCACGAACTACTGAGAGCCAGTCTCATAGAGAGTTAGCGTCAGGGCTGTCGTGCCCTGTAGGTTTCAAAAATGGAACATCCGGCTCACTTAGAATTGCGATTGATGCAATAAAGTCAGCCAATAGCAAACACCACTTCCTTTCAGTCAACAAAGAGGGTGGTGCGAGCCATTACACCTCTTCAGGCAACGAGACATCACACATAATACTTCGTGGCGGATCAAATGGCACTAATTATGATGAAGCATCCATCGAAAATACATGCAAAGATCTTGAAAAAGACGGCCTGATTGCCAGAGTAATGGTCGACTTTTCTCACGCTAACAGTAATAAGAATTTTAATAATCAGAAACTGGTTGGAGAAGATATAGCTAATCAAATAAGTTCAGGCTCTGAAAAAATATTTGGTGTAATGATAGAATCCAACTTAAACGAAGGTAACCAGCCTGTTGGTGCCCTGAGTTCGCTGAAATATGGGGTAAGTATTACAGATCCATGCCTTGGCTGGGATGACACCAAACCTTTGTTAAAGCTATTGGCAAAATCTATAAAAGATAAAAACTCATAACTAGTTGATATATATTAAATTTTAACTATCAAATAGTGTTACAAAAATAATAATAATTTAGCCAAACTGCATTCACTGTAAACGATAAAAAATACACAAATATCTGTCCGATTCGGGTACAATAATGGCTAATCGATAATCTACATTTTTTATGTCTGATAACACTGACAATAGCCAACTAAGACACCAAAATTTTCCTGTAGTTAGTATTGAAAAGGAGATGCGTGATTCCTACTTGGAATACGCTATGAGTGTTATCGTTGGGAGGGCATTGCCTGATGTTCGAGATGGACTTAAGCCAGTACACAGAAGGGTACTTTACGCCATGGATGTGCTCGGCAATTATTACAACAAGTCATACAAAAAATCTGCAAGAATAGTTGGTGACGTTATAGGTAAGTATCATCCCCACGGGGATACCGCCGTATATGACACAATTGTACGTATGGCTCAGCCATTTTCAATGCGCAGCATTCTTATCGATGGTCAGGGAAATTTTGGTTCAATTGATGGCGACTCTGCAGCCGCTATGCGTTATACAGAAATTCGTATGGCTAAGATTTCTCATGAACTGTTAAGGGACCTAGAGAAGGACACGGTAGACTTTATAGAAAATTATGACGGCTCTGAGTCAGAACCATCCGTGCTACCATCGAGAGTACCAAACCTACTAGTTAACGGCTCTTCAGGAATCGCAGTCGGTATGGCGACAAATATACCTCCTCACAACCTAGGTGAAGTTATAGATGCATGTTTAAAGGTAATTGAAAACAGCGATATTACGGTTGATGAATTATTGGAAGTAATGCCTGGACCTGATTTTCCAACAGCTGGAATTATCAATGGTGCAGACGGTATACGTCAAGCTTACGAGACAGGCAAAGGGAAAATTTACCTGCGCTCTGTTTCACATATAGAGGGCGACGATAAACAAAGCATTGTAGTCACAGAGTTGCCATATCAAGTAAACAAGGCCAAACTTATTACAAAAATTGCGGAACTGGTTAAAGATAAAAAGGTTGACGGCATCACTGGCCTGAGAGATGAGTCCGACAAAGACGGAATGAGGATGGTTGTTGAGTTAAGGCGTGGCGAGGTTCCAGAGGTTATGTTAAATAACCTATACAAACTAACAGAAATGCAAACTGTTTTCGGTATCAACATGGTTGCTATAGATAAAGGCATGCCTAAACTGATGAACGTTAAGAGTATTCTAGATGCATTCGTCGCCCATAGAAGGGATGTTGTTACTAGGAGATCGATATTTGATCTAAACAAAGCAAGGAACCGTGCCCATATCTTGGAAGGTTTGTCTGTTGCATTGCACAATATTGATGAAATAATTGAACTTATAAAGTCTGCACCGAACCCAACAAAGGCTAAAGAGGGTTTGACTGCTCGTACCTGGAATGGTTCCGTTATTAAGGAACTAATCGGCGATAGAGATATGTCTCTATTCAAGCCTGAAGACCTTCCTGTTGAGTTTGGTCTACAGAAAAATAGTGACTACCAACTATCAAATAATCAAGCACAAGCAATACTCGACCTTAAATTGCACCGACTAACGGGACTAGAAAAGGACAAGATTTTTGATGAATTTAATGAGCTCTTAGAAAAAATAAAGTATTTACTTGACGTCCTACAGGATCCTGAAAAGTTAATGCAAGTGATTCATGACGAGCTTTGCGAGGTGCGCGACAATTTTACTAACGACAGATTAACCGAAATATTAGAAAGCAAAATCGATCTCACTCTTGAAGACTTGATAGCGGAAGAAGAGCGCGTTGTCACACTTTCACATGGGGGCTACGTTAAGGCCCAATCTTTGGATGATTATCGTGCCCAAAGACGAGGAGGCAAGGGCAAAGCAGCCACCAAGATGAAGGATGAGGATTTTGTTGATCAATTGTTTGTTGCTAATTCACACGACACCGTTTTATGCTTCTCGTCGACAGGCAAGGTACATTGGTTAAAAGTGTACGAACTACCAATGGCATCTCGTACAGCAAGGGGTAAACCTATTATTAATTTATTGCCTCTTGAAAAGGATGAATCTATAAACGCAATTTTGCCGGTTAAAGAATTCTCAGATGATCAGTTCGTTTTTATGGTTACTAGTAGCGGAACTTGCAAGAAGACTTCACTAACCAACTTTTCAAGACCAAGAAAGGGTGGAATTATAGCTATCGAACTTAGGGACAATGATAAACTGGTAGGCGTAGAGATAACTTCTGGCGATCATGACATTATGCTCTTCTCTGTAAACGGTAAATCTATAAGATTTAAGGAGTCAGATGTTCGGTCGGTTGGACGTACAGCTATAGGCGTACGGGGAGTAAGGTTAGCAGACAAAGATGAGGTTGTTTCATTAATAGTGGCAAACTTAGATAGCCCTATATTAACTGCAACAGAGAAGGGTTACGGTAAGCGAACCTCTCTTGATGAGTACAGGGTACAGGCGAGGGGAGGATCTGGCGTTATCTCAATAAAAACATCTGACCGCAATGGTAGGGTAGTTGGTGCTATACAGGTTACTGACGAGGATGAGATGATGCTGATATCAAACAAGGGAACTCTGGTTCGGGCTAGGGCTGTAGATGTGTCAATTATCGGTCGCAATACTCAGGGAGTGACATTGATTAATATTATAGCTGGCGAGAAGTTAGTTTCAATTGCGAAGATAGCTGAGACTGAGGAAGATAGTTCAGATGACATAACTGAAACTGAGTAGCAGAACCATACCTCTCAAAATACGACACATAAGGTTAAATTCCAAAATCGAAAAACTATAAATTCTTGAAATATACCCAAGTTTAGTTTAAGTTTATATATTTTAAGTATAGATAATAATCGTTTATTATATTTACAGGTAATCGTATACTTAAATATAGCTATATTATGTTTATATAAGCACATATTGCTTGAAATTATTCATTTAGTTGGGTTATAATTAAAGCTCAGTTTGGCCAGCAAGGTTGATTTTATATTGATCTGAGTCATTCTGTTTTTTAACTTAAAGGAGAGAATGTATGAAGGTACATAATTTAATGAAAGCAGCAATAGCAATTGCTGGCGTTGCAATGATGAGTACTACGGTACAAGCTGATCATTGCGGAAAGATACAAGTTGCAGATATGAATTGGGCTTCGGCATCAATGCTTGCTCATATAGATAAAGCCATGCTAACCGCTCTAGGTTGTGAGGTAGAGCTAGTTGCTGGTTCAACCATGCCAACCTTTACCTCAATGAATGAGAAAGGGGCACCAGATGTTGCACCTGAATTGTGGGCAAACGCCGTATCTGACCTACTAGATGAAGCAGTCGATACAAATAGATTGTTTATTGGTAATTCAGCACCAATTACTGGTCTTGGTGAGGGATGGTGGTTATTACCACACACACTTGATGCACACCCTGAGCTTAAGACTGCTCTTGATGTGATTGCGCGCCCAGACTTATTCCCTGACAAGGAAGACCCTTCCAAAGGCGCCTTTGTTGGTTGCCCAGCAGGATGGGGATGCCAGTTAGCTAACGCAAACTTATTTAGGGCATTTGACATGGAGGCAAAAGGATGGAAGTTGATTGATCCTGGTTCAGCTGCAGGCCTTGATGGTTCAGTTGCTAAGGCGTCAGAGCAGGGAGATAACTGGTTCGGATACTACTGGAACCCTACCTCTCTGGTTGGTAAGTATGACCTTAGACATGTACCTTTCGGTGTTGACTATGCTGGCGACGATAACTGGGTGGGCTGTATTGCTCTTGCCCCTGACGCCTGTGCTGACCCTCAGCCTAGTGCATGGATAGAGTCACGTGTTAATACTGTCGTAAGTAAGATGTTGAAGCAGAGTGGTAGTTCAGCTGTTATGGACTACTTTAAAGCGCGTACAATTCCTGGCCCAGTGCTAAATGCTGAGCTTGTATGGGCAGATGATAATAACGGTACTGGAGCTGATGCTGCTGCTCACTTCCTATCAACAAGAGGCGATATTTGGGAGTCTTGGGTTTCGGATGACGTAGCCTCTGCAGTTAAGGCTGCATTGTAAGTTGAACTAATAAACTAGTAGTTCTAACTATGTTGCCCGCTATATGTAATATGTATAGTGGGCAATTTTATGTGTTTTTGTGGAGAAATAAGTAATGGCTACGAGAGCAATACCCAAGATGGATGTTCTAGAGTGTCTACCCTCGGCCACCGAGATAGCACAAAGGCGTGTAGTTGGTAAAGATTTAGACTTCATCCAAAACATGATAGAAAGAGCTGACGCTCTTACACTACAAGCACAGAATGCTACCAGCTATATTCAGTTATCAAAAGTTATTGATAATTTTCAAAAATTAGCATCTCGCGCAGAAGATAGATCTTTCACGTTAAAAGAATTCTCAAAAGACTCAAACCCTTTAACTGAGGTATACCATTCTAGTGAATTGCAAGAAAAAGTTCGGTTACTTTCTGAAGCTATAGAGCCACAAATTACAAACTTAAAGTCACAATTTGAGGCAAACTTAAATTCCCAATTTGAAAAATATAATGCTGAAATTGATAACCTCTCTTCCAGCATAAATTCAGTATCTTCTTCAGGTGACGTTGTTACTTTATATGAGCCAATAAAAAATACCATAAATGAAATCTTTGAGAGCGCAAGGACTCTCAAGTCAGATGCTGGTGCTGATACACTCATTCAAAGATTAAGGGATATATCACAATCCTTTCAAGAAAAAGCTGACATTTATGCAGATGCATTTAAGTCTGACGCTGTAAGTAAAATTAATCACATTGAGCAGGAATTGTCACAACTTCTTGGTAATGTTGATTCATTAAATTCAGTTAACTCTGTTAACGATCATTTAAGCTCAATCAAAGAAATTTCCAGATTAGTTACTTCGTCTGCAAGCGAACTAAACATTTATCCTGAGTCGGCAAATATAATAAGAAATATCAATGAATTAAGTATAGCTACACATGACAAGATAACTAACATGATTGATGGTAATAAAATTTTGAACAAGTTAGAGCCATTAACAAACAATCCTGAAGAACTTGTAAGGGCAGTGAAAGAGGCCTCTTTTAGAGGGGAAGTAAAAGTCGTTGAAGAACAATTAATGCCCCTTTTAGACAATACTAATGAATTGGTAGTAAAGGTTAATGATTTATTGATGTATTTTCAGTCGAGCGGGTATGCAGATATATCCATGAGATCAGTAAATAAAATTGACAAAAGCATATCTAGGATAGAGGTTAGATACAAGATGGCAGAATCTAGCGACCCTAGTTCACTTGCTAGTAGCGTTTCGGATTTGATAACTGAAACTGAAAAACGTTTCGAGATAATGCAATCAATAGACCCTGAAACACAATACAACCTTTTGAGCACTTCGGTTGCCCAAGTGAATGATGCAGTTAACTCGTCAGACATATCTTTATTTTTCACTAACCCGATATCAATTACTAGGGACGTGATGATGAATTCTCGTGGATGTGTCGACTCTGCCTTTAAAGACTTTACCAGAGAGTTTGGAGGCTTCATTGAGTCTGTATTTGACCCGCTTTTATCATTTTTATCTAGTTTTGAGCAATTGATGTTAGCTACCCCGTGGCCAGTTTTTTTGTTGATAGCTGGGGCATTGGCTTGGATTGGCTCTCGAAGCTATGTTGTAACTTTTGGATCAATGTTTGCCTTCTTTGCTATTGGATTTTTAAACATGTGGGAGCCTATGATTTCAACAGTCACTATGATCTCTGCAGCCACATTATTGTGCCTTGCTATTGGGATACCGATGGGAGTATGGATGTCCCAATCTAACAGAGTGCAATCTATAATCACTCCTGTTTTGGACATAATGCAGACAATACCTTCATTCGTATATCTAATACCGGTAGTAATGCTTCTAGGTATTGGTAAAGTTCCGGGATTAATAGCTGTATGTATATATGCTATGCCACCGATAGTCAGGCTAACCAATCTCGGTATAAGGCTAGTTGATAAGGAGGCTATGGAGGCTGCAGATGCGTTTGGAGCGACCTATAGGCAGAGGTTGTTTTCAGTTCAGATACCCCTAGCTTTACCTAATATTTTTGCTGGAGTTAACCAGACAATAATGATGGCACTGGCTATGGTTGTTATTGCATCTATGATTGGAGTTGCCGGGCTAGGACTGCCAGTTCTTCAAGCAGTGCAAAACCAATACCTATCGCTTGGGGTTTTGAATGGCCTAGCAATAGTAGCACTGGCAATTGTATTTGACAGGGTTTCTCAGGCATTCGGTACGAGGATTCAGAAGCACAGATCTGGAGACGTGTTATGACACAAGATATTAAGATTAAAATTTCAAGCTTGACAAAGATTTTTGGGCCGAAAGCTAAGTCTATGATTAAGCATGTGGATAATGGCATTGGTAAGGATAAATTACTAGAAGAGCACCACCATGTATTAGGCCTTGACAACATAAATTTAGATTTGAGCAATAAGAATATTGAAGTAATTATGGGTCTTTCCGGTTCAGGTAAGTCAACTCTAATTAGAAATATCAATCGCTTAATTGAACCAACAACAGGAACAATAAGCATTGACGGTGAAGATGTAACTAGGATGAATAGTGAGGAGTTGCGAAAATTCAGACAGCAAAAAACTGCAATGGTATTTCAAAGCTTTGCTCTTTTGCCACATAAAACAATCATGGAAAACGTTTGTTTTGGAATATTTTTGCAGGGCGTTAGTGGTGATGAGTCATATAAGCGTGCCAAAAGATGGATTGATAGGGTGGGCTTAACTGGGTATGAAAATCGTTACCCATCACAGTTATCTGGAGGCATGCAGCAACGTGTTGGTCTAGCAAGGGCGCTTACTTGTGACACTGAGATATTAATGATGGACGAGGCATTCAGTGCGCTAGACCCTCTTATAAGGAGCGATATGCAGGATCTATTGCTACAGCTACAAGACGAACTACACAAAACCATAGTCTTCATTACGCACGATCTAGACGAGGCACTTAAGATTGGCGATAAGATAGCAATCTTAAATAATGGTCAACTAGTTCAGCATGGAACAACACAAGAAATATTAATGACTCCTGCCGATGACTATGTTCGAGATTTTGTGAAAAAAGTTAATCGCTCACACGTCCTTCATGCTGCATCTGTTATGACAGATGTTAAGCCTGAATCTGAATCTTTAACTGTTAAGGTAAATGAGGGAGACACAATTGACAATGTTTTATGTGACATATTGAGGAAGGATGCTAACTGTGCTGTAGTTACAAATAGTACAGGTAAAGAGGTAGGATACATTAACAAAAAAGATATAGCCAATATCGTTAAGCCTTTAGTTGATGATGCCGCTTAGCCTGATGGGCATTAACTTTTAAATATATACTATAATTGGTTTATAAATAATAAAAAGGAGTATCCATGGATGCAATATTTTTTAGCGTAGATTTTTGGCACTGGCTGGTATTAGGGATTTTACTAATGCTTACTGAATTTTTTGCATGGTCTGTATACTTGTTATGGGTAGGTATATCAGCTATTGTTGTGGGCGCTACTTTGTATTTCTTTCCGTCTGTTAGTTGGGAGATTCAGCTATTAATATTCCTTACTCTGTCAGCTATAACTACATACTTAGCAAACAAGCTTAATGTTCGCGAGTAGCGCTGAATATTAGGCCTGGATGCCTTTCCATGGTTAACTGAAGGTTGACTGTTGATGGTGCCAAGTAAGTTAGCATTCCTGCGCTATCTATTGCAACATTGTTTCCAGCCTTAGATTTAAGTTGGTCTATGTCTTTGTCGCTACCAACTATCCAACGCGCTGTAGCTATATTAATTGTTTCGAAGTGGCAATCAACACCATATTCGTACAAAAGTCTATGAGCTACTACATCGAACTGTAAGACTCCTACAGCGCCCAGTATTTGGGAGCTATTAATGATTGGTCTGAATACCTGTGTAGCGCCTTCCTCGGACAACTGGTCTAAGCCCTTTTGTAGCGCTTTAGCTTTGAGCGGGTCTTTCAACTGAGCACGCCTAAATAGTTCTGGAGCGAAGTTCGGGATACCTTGGAAGGAAAGTTTTTCACCCTGTGTAAATGTATCTCCGATGCTTATCCCTCCGTGATTATGTATACCAATAACATCACCAGCATGCGCTTTTTCAGTAGAGCTCCTTTCTCTTGACATAAAGGTAACGGCGTTAGAAATTTTGATTTGCTTGCCAGTTCTTACCTGTAATACCTTCATCCCTTTATTATATTCACCACTAACTATGCGCATAAATGCTAGTCGGTCATGGTGTTTTGGATCCATGTTGGCTTGAATTTTAAAAACAAAACCGGTCAATTTATTTTCTTTAGGATGAACTACTCTTAGGTCTGACTCCCTTGATCCTGGTTCTGGAGCATACTCAATAAAACCGTCCAACAAATTCTGAATACCAAAGTTGCTAATTGCAGAACCAAAAAATACTGGAGTTTGTTTTCCTGATAAAAATTCATCCAAATCGAATGGGTTGGTTGTGCCTTTAATTAATTCAACCTCATCTCTAACCTCTCGAGCCACATCTTCTCCCATTATTTTATCAAGCTCTGGGCTGTCCAGCCCATCAATTGTTATGTTTTCTCCGATCTGTGAATTCTTTCCTGACTCGTACAGATATACCCTATCTTCAAGCAAATGTACTACGCCTTTAAACCTTTTGCCCATACCTATTGGCCAAGTTATAGGGGAGCATTCAATTTTTAGCACTGACTCAACCTCATCAAGCAGGTCTATTGGCTCCTTTCCCTCACGATCAAGCTTGTTTATAAAGGTAAGTATAGGTGTATCTCGCAATCTACAAACATCCATCAACTTAATGGTTCTCATCTCGACTCCCTTAGCAACATCTATAACCATCAATGCCGAATCTACAGCCGTCAATGTTCTATAAGTGTCTTCAGAGAAGTCCTCATGCCCAGGCGTATCTAATAGGTTGATTACGTGGCTGTCATAAGAAAACTGCATAATTGAAGAGGTAATTGATATGCCCCTCTCTTTTTCCATCTCCATCCAGTCAGAGGTTGCATGAGAGTCAGCCTTTCTGGCCTTTACGCTGCCGGCTGTTTTTATGGCGCCAGCATATAGTAGTAGCTTTTCTGTTACGGTAGTTTTACCAGCATCTGGGTGGGATATAATCGCAAAAGTGCGACGTTTAAGGGTGTCACTCATGTCTAGCGTTACTCTTTTATAATCATCTCAACGCCGGCCTCATTGAACATCTCTTTTGAAAACTTAACGCTCTCATTCCAATTGTCCAGCTCTTTGGATTTTTCTATAACAACTTTTTTAATTCCAACCTGGATAATGCCTTTTGCGCACTCTGAACATATAGGTAACCCGTATATGTATAGTGTGGCACCGTCAAGAGATGTGCCAGAGTAGGTTGCATTGTATATCGCATTCATCTCGGCGTGAACAACAAATTTGTATTTGGTTTCTCTATTGTTGTAACGCTCGTCAAGGTCATTAATCCCTCTAGGGAAGCCGTTAAATCCTTGAGATAGTACTTCTTTCTTAGCGCCAACGGTAACAGCCCCTACTTGCGATGAAGGGTCCTTTGACCAGGTAGCGACCTCCTTGGCGAGCGACAAGTAGCGCATATCCCATTTATTTAGCTTATTACTCATATTTAGCGTATTTTAATGGAAGCCAAACTTATCAAAACCAAAATTAAGGTTACCATCCAGAATCGAACAATTATTTTTGGTTCAGAAAGCCCTTTTTTTTCAAAGTGGTGATGCAAAGGGGCCATAAGAAAAAAACGCTCTTTGGTGCGCTTGAAGTAGCTTACTTGAATTATGACTGAAAGTGTTTCAGCTACAAACACGCCGCCCATCAAGAATAGAAGTATCTCTTGACGAATAAGAATAGCGATAACTGCAAGAATTGCACCAAGAGAAAGAGACCCCACATCTCCCATAAATATTTCTGCTGGGTAAGTATTAAACCACAAGAATCCAAAGCCAGCACCTATAAGTGCAGCACATACAACAAACAGCTCACCTGTGCCAGGCATAAATGGCATATTTAAATAGTTAGAAAAGTTAAAGTTTCCGCCAACATAAGCAAACAGTGCTAGGGCACCTGAGATTAGGATTACAGGCATGATCGCTAAGCCGTCAAGACCGTCAGTTAAATTGACAGCGTTAGAGCTACCCACAATAACAAAGTAAGACAGTATTATTAGTCCGATAGCTCCCAATGAGAAAGACACATCCTTAAGGAAAGGTATCATCAGTTCTGTTTGAAGTGGGTTTTGTATTGTTGCAACAATTAGAGTGGCAATTATTATTGAGCCAAGAGATTGATACACTAACTTTTGTCTCGCGCTTATGCCATGGTGAGACTGCTTCTTAATTTTCTGAAAGTCGTCTAGCAGGCCGATAGCTCCAAAAATAATAGTTGTTAAAACGACAATCCACAGGTAGTTGCTATGCAGGTCACCCCATATAAGTAAACTAGCCAAAAATGAAAGTAATATCATTAAACCGCCCATTGTTGGTGTCCCAGACTTGGATAAGTGTGTCTCCGGACCATCTTTACGAATGACTTGCTTAATTTGGTAATGATGCAGTTTGCTAATAAAGTAGTGTCCCAATGTGAGGCTTATTATGAGTGAGGCCAGCATTGCAAATATTGCCCTTATAGTTAGATAACTAAATACATTGAATCCTGAGTCAATCTGAGTAAGGAAATTTAGAACCTCTAGAAACATTATTCTGCAGGTTTAATAGAGATAAGCTCTATGTTAAATAATATTATCGCACTAGATGTTGGGGACAGTCCCTGTATTTCAATGTCATCAGAAATAACATAATATGGGGCAATTAGGGTCCTCTTTTCTCCACTCTTCATAGACAATATTGAATTATTTAGTACTTCAATCTGAAGCCTCCCAGCTTCGATTTTAATTGGTTCTCCTTTCTCCATTAGGGTCGTACCATCACCCATATCAACAGATAGAATTATATTCACTGTGTCTCCATATTTCGGAGTGTCGCCATCCCCATGTAACTCAATTTGGCTATATAATCCTTCGCTATGCTCTATAGCATTTGTGTAGTTAGTGTCAATGAAATTGGCTAGCTTTACTGTGTTTTCTTTTTTAATAGCAGCACCTATGTCTGAGTACCTCTCTATTTGTTGTTGAAACGCATCTTCATCTGTTCTAAAGGATGAAGCTTTTTCGCCAACACGAACGATGGTTGCTTTAATAATGTAGTCATCCTTTTCAATCAAATTCACAACTTCAATACCATTAACTACGCTACCAAAGACGGTGTGTTTACCATCAAGCCAAGGGGTTGCAACATGAGTTATAAAGAATTGTGAGCCATTGCTATTTGGTCCAGAATTGGCCATTGAAAGTATTCCAGATTCAGAATGCTTCAGGTCTGTTATCTCGTCATCGAACTTATATCCTGGCCCACCCATTCCACTACCTAAAGGGTCTCCTCCCTGCACCATGAAGTCTTTAATTACCCTATGAAACTTCAACCCGTCATAAAAAGGTACGCCCGTATCTTTATTACTTTTTTTCTTACCTTCAATTAATCCAGCAAAGTTTATAACGGTGAGAGGGGTTTTTTCATATTCTAGTTTAATCACTATTTCACCCTTATTTGTGTCCAGTTTTGCGTACATTCCATCGCTAAATTGTGCATAAGAGATTGATGATATAAATAAAGATAATAATAGTGCTGTGTAGCGCATAAAAATTAATGAAAAATAAATAATGATACCTAAATAATTATATGTAATAAGCACAACTATGAGTTAAAATCTCTGTTTGATTGCTATGCCAAGTTAACTACCTATAACACAATGTCTTTACTAATTACTGATGAATGTATAAATTGCGATGTTTGTGAGCCTGAGTGCCCGAACGATGCAATTTATATGGGCGATGAGATTTATGAAATAGATGGAGATAAATGTACAGAATGCAAGGGCCATTTTGATACCCCACAATGTGTTGAAGTTTGTCCGGTTGATTGCTGTCTTCCTGACCTTAATCGTGTAGAGACTGAGGAAGAGTTGTTAGCTAAATTAAAATAATTGTTTCTAGATTAAAACCTACTGCCAAATATTTGGCAGTGTTATTTTTGTATTCCTAACACATCACTCAGAGCTAACAAACAAAGAGCTATGTTTTCATTCCTACTAGCATAACCCATAAGACCTATACGCCAAACTTTCCCGGCGTACGCACCAAGTCCGGCACCTATTTCTAAATTGTAATCATTCAGTAATTTACTTCTGGAGCTGACATCATCTATGCCGTCAGGAATTATTACCGTATTTAGTTGTGGCAATCTGTCCTCAACTTTAACTAAGAAATTTATACCCATTTTTTCTAGCCCATCTCTCAATATTGTGTGGTTTTTTTGATGCCTATCCCAAGAATTTTCAATACCCTCCTCTTTAATCATGACTAAAGATTCATGGAGACCATACAGGGTATTTACGGGCGCAGTGTGGTGGTAAGTCCTGTTCGCTCCTTTACCCCAATACCCCATCACTAGACTCAAATCTAGAAACCAGCTAGTGACATGAGTTTTTCTGGAGGATAATTTTTTTATTGCCCTATCACTAAAGCTTATAGGTGAAATCCCAGGCATAGCAGATAAACACTTTTGGGAGCCAGAATATACAGCATCAATTTCCCACTCATCTACCCTTAGTTCTACTCCACCCAACGAAGTAACTGCATCAACAATTGTCAAACAGCCATGATTACGAGCAATGGTGCATAATTTTTTTGCATCTGAAAGCGCACCAGTTGAAGTTTCTGCATGCACAAATGCCACAATAGATGCTTCAGGATTTTCCGTTAATGCCTCATCTAGTTTATCTGCAGACACTGCCTCACCCCAGTTATCTTCAACAACTATCGCTTCACCGCCAAATCGAGTTATATTCTCCTTCATCCTCATTCCGAAAACACCATTAATGCAGACCACTACCTTTTCTCCAGGCTCTACTAGATTTGCGAAGCAAGTTTCCATCCCGGCTGACCCTGGGGCCGATACCGGCATTGTTAGTTCATTTTCAGTTTTGAAAATATATTGTAGACCTTCTTTGGTTTCGTCCATCATAGAAACAAAGGCCGGGTCAAGGTGTCCAATAGTTGGTCTTGACATGGCACTTAGGACTCTTGGATGCACGTCACTAGGTCCTGGACCCATCAATGTCCTGACTGGGGGGTTGAATGATTTCATTGGGTATATTTAAAGAATTAAAACAATGTGAACCATTATAATATCATTCATGTCAATTATCCAACATCTTACACGTGTTTTACCTAAGGGCATTGTCATTACCGGCAACGAAAGTACTCGGCCATATGAATGTGACGGGTTAAGTATGTACAAGAAAAAGCCATTAGCAGTAGTGCTCCCAGAAAATATTGGTCAAGTCAGGATAGCACTGCGACTATGCAGAAAACTGAAAACACCGGTAGTTACTAGGGGTGCAGGAACGGGTCTCTCAGGAGGTGCTCAGCCTATAGATCAGTGCGTCGTGTTGGGTCTGTCAAAGTTAAATAGGATTAAGTCTATAGATGCTGACAACAAATTAGCAGTGGTTGAGCCTGGGGTACGAAATATTGCAATAAGTGAAGCTGTATCAAAGTATGGTCTTTATTATGCACCAGACCCATCATCACAGATTGCCTGTTCTATTGGTGGCAACGTTGCAGAAAATGCCGGAGGTGTTCATTGCCTAAAGTATGGGCTAACAGTGCACAATATTGAATCAATCAAACTGCTAACAATTAATGGAGATGAATTATTATTAAGTAGAAAGGATGATGGACTTGGTCTACTAGCACTCATGAATGGTTCAGAGGGCCTGTTGGGAGTTATTATTGAGATTACAGTAAAGTTAAAGACTAAGCCAGATCTTGCTAGAGTGATTATGGCTGGGTTTGATTCGGTAAGGGGATGCGCCAACTCTGTTGCAGATATCATTAAAGCAGGAATCATCCCGGCAGGTCTTGAGATGATGGATAAGATTGCCATTGAGGCTGCAGAAGGTTTTGCACAGGTAGGATATCCATTGGATGCTAAAGCACTTTTATTGTGCGAACTTGATGGGAGCAAGAGTGATGTTGAGGCTGAAATAGATGCAACAATGAAGATTTTGTCTGGAGCATCCACGATCAAGGTTTCTAATAATGAGAATGAACGTATGGCCTTATGGAAGGGTAGAAAGTCAGCCTTTCCAGCTGTGGGAAGACTCTCTCCAGATTATTACTGTATGGATGGCACTATACCTAGACGAAACTTAGCAGACATGTTGGAAAAGATTAATGATCTGTCGAACAAATATAAACTAAGGGTAGCCAACGTATTTCATGCTGGAGATGGCAACCTTCATCCACTAATTATGTATGACGCTAACATGGATGGTGAGATTCAAAGGGCAGAAGAGTTTGGTAATGAGATATTAAAGCTGAGTGTCGAGATGGGTGGTAGTGTGACCGGGGAGCACGGGGTAGGCATTGAAAAGTTAGATGCAATGTGTTACCAATTCAATCTTAAGGAATTAGAGGTGTTCCATAAAATAAAAGAAGTTTTTGATCCTGACTCACTCCTAAACCCTGGTAAAGCGGTGCCCGAGCTACATCGGTGTGCAGAGTTAGGCGCTATGCATGTGCACAAAGGCGTCCTCCCACATCCAGAGCTGGAGCGTTTCTAATTATGAGCAGGGTAGGTCAATTACAAAGCATTGTGAAGGATGCAGATGAGTTGCATATATCTGCAGAAATGGTAAATTATTCTGGAGTTATAGAGTATTACCCAGAAGAGCTTGTCATTACTGTTAAGTCAGGAACCGTTATTAGTGAAATACAGCGAGTACTGAGTGAGAATGGGCAGTCACTACCATTTTATATATCGAATAAGAATGACACTATTGGTAAAGAGTATGCCAACGGTGGGCAGGGCCTGTCTGATTTTGTGCTCGGGGTGCAAATAATCGATGGCAACGGTGATCTGTTGAATTTTGGTGGCCAGGTTATGAAAAATGTAGCAGGGTACGATGTTTCTCGTTTATTGGTTGGTTCAAAGGGCAAATTAGCTATCATCACTCAGATCAGTTTTAAAGTTTTACCAGACTCGTACATTGGAGAATTTAATCAACCAATTAAATCTAGCGATCAGTCAACAATAAGACTACAGATTGAGAAAAAATTAAAGGAAGTTTTTGATCCTAGAGGAGTGTTTATATAGTGCAGACACAAATATCTAAAGAAATACTAAGAACTCCAATGGGTAAAAGGGCTAACGAAATAGTTAGAACTTGCGTGCACTGCGGGTTCTGTCTTGCTACCTGCCCAACTTATCAATTATTAGGGGATGAGTTAGACTCTCCTAGGGGTCGTATTTATCTGATTAAGTCTTCATTAGAAGATAACAAATTTTCTACAGATAGTATAAAGCACTTAGATCGGTGCCTTACGTGCCAGTCATGTGAAACTACATGTCCTTCGGGCGTAGAGTATGGAAAATTAGTTGACATAGGTAGAGAGTTTGTTGAATCAAAGCGCCCACTCTGGCAACAACTATATAGGTACTCTGTTCGTAAATTTCTAACAACACCAGTACTGTTTAATTCTGTGGGTTTTTTATTTAAGCATTCAAATATTAAAGGGCGATCAATAAAGCCCAAAAACGTCATTGGGAAGGTTTTATTGTTGGGCGGCTGTGTTCAGCCTACGCTAGCTCCGAATATAAACCACAGCATAAAAAATATTCTATCTAAGATTGGATATGAAACTATAGAAACTCCACAAAAAGAATGTTGTGGGGCTATAGACCAGCATCTGAGTGATACAAAAGAGGCAATAAGTAAGATCAAATACAATATTGACCAGTGGCTAGAGGTTGGCGCAGATGTAATAATTTCAAGTGCAAGCGGGTGCGGAGTCATGGTCAAGGATTACTCTTCGATGTTTCAAAAACTTGACCCTTATCGCAAGAAGGCACAGAAGGTTGCCAGTATGACTGTTGATATAGCACAATTCTTGGCCGATAAAGACTTGACTCAGTTGTGTTTAGACAAAAAGAATATTTCTTATCACGAGCCCTGCACTCTGCAACACGGACAGAAACTAGGGGGTCTGGTTGAGTCTATATTGGGAGGGCTTGGCTATGATCTAGGTGTTGTTGTAGATTCTCATATATGTTGTGGTTCTGCAGGGACTTACTCTATCTTTCAACCTAAAATATCAAAACAATTAAAGGTAAATAAGTTAAGTCATTTGAAGGCATCAAAACCGGAAATGATTGTGACTAGCAATATCGGCTGTTTAATGCATTTGCAGAAAGGTAATAATATCCCTGTAAAGCATTGGGTGGAATTGTTAGACGGTAAGTAATGGGAAGAAAAAGAAAGCCAAAGGCAAAAACTTACGAACTAAGAATTGAGTCCCTGTCACATGAAGGTAGAGGTGTTGCACACCTAGAGGACAAGGTTATTTTTGTAAGCGGGGCATTGCCTGGCGAGACGGTGATTGCTGACAGGACTTACACTCGAGCAAAGTTCGAAGAGGCAGATACAAGGGAAGTACTAAAGGCTGCCAATAATCGTATCACTCCAAAGTGCGAAGTTTTTGGTATTTGTGGTGGATGCTCATTCCAGCACCTGTCAAGTAGTGATCAAATAATGGCCAAATCGAAATGGCTTAGTGACGCTTTCAAGCAGCAAGCAAAGATAGAGCCAGATTCATGGCTAGAACCTCTACATTCAGATAGTTGGGGGTACCGTCGAAAAGCAAGGCTTGGAGTAAGATATGTAGCAAAAAAGGATAAGGTTTTGATAGGGTTTAGAGAAAAGAAATCTTCATTTATAACTGACATGAATCGTTGCGAAGTTTTGTACCCGTCAATAGGTGAGCATTTAGAAGAGTTATCAAGCTGCATTGACAATCTCAGCATTAAGAAGCATATTCCTCAGATAGAGGTAGCGATAGGGGAGCACGAAACTGTATTAATTTTGCGTCATTTGCAGCCACTCAGTGCAAGGGATGAACAGATTTTAATTGACTGCGCACTAGAATTAAATATCACTTGGTATACCCAGATTGGCGGACTAGATACTGTAAAACCATTAGGTGCGAGTAGCGCATTAACATATTCACTGCCGGAGCATAATATTGAGATGGAATTTCTACCTACAGATTTCACACAAGTGAATTTCAATATTAATGAAAGAATGATAAATTTAGCTATTGAAATGTTGGAACTTAGCGATAAGGATGAGGTTATAGATTTGTTTTGTGGGATAGGGAACTTTACCTTGCCAATAGCTAGACAATCAAAAAGTGTAGTAGGGATAGAGGGCGACACTGGCCTTGTTGAGCGTGCTAAAAGCAATGCAAACAAAAACAACATAAAGAATGCAAAATTCTACAAAGCGAATCTTTTTGACGAAGTATCTGGTTTTGAATGGTTCAGAGGTAAAACCTATAACAAGGCCCTAATTGACCCTGCCAGGAGTGGAGCAATTGAGATTGTAGATTTGCTACCTAAGCTGGGAGTGTCTAGGGTTGTGTACGTTTCATGCAACCCAGCAACACTTGCTCGAGATACTGCCAGACTTATAGAGTTAGGTTATAAGCTTGAAAGTGCGGGAGTGATTGACATGTTTCCACAAACTTCACATGTTGAATCTATAGCATTATTTTCTATGTAGTAATATCTTCTTAGCCAAAATTTATTATAATTGCAAATCCAAAGCGCTGTATATTTGTAACAAAATATGGATATAATTAAAGTATGAAAGAAAAAAAATTAAAGCATTTAATGCCCAAGGTTGCTGAGCAGAGGGTGATGGATAATCCTGACGCAGTTTTTATTGATGTGCGTTGTGAGGCTGAAAATAAGTTTGTTGGTAGGCCCCTGGACTGTATCCTGGTGCCGTGGTTGGATGAGCCAGATTGGGAACCAAACCCAGATAAATTTGTAGCAGCCGTTGAGCGCTTTATTGGAGACAGAGATAACATTCATGATTTGGAATTAATATTGATTTGTCGTAGTGGTTATCGTTCAAATTTTGCCGGGAAGTGCCTTTTAGAATTTGGGTTTACAGATGTAGCACATGTTGCAAGCGGGTTTGAGGGAGACCTAGATGAAAATGATCAGAGGGGATTGTTGAATGGTTGGCGTCACGACGGTATGCCTTGGGAGCAGTGCTAGATATGGGCAGCAGTAAAGATAATGGTTTCGAGGTAAGACTTTTAAGTGCAGTCAGGAAGACTCTGATATCTGTTGCAAAGGACACTATGACTAAGCCTGGACTGCGACACCCACTAAGCGATAGTACACAAAAGATGATTACTGATTGTTTAGATGTTGTAACTAGTAGACAGATTGCTATTGATAAGGAGAATGGGTCACATTCAAATATGAAGCCAGTCTTTATTGACGAAGAAACAGTCCAGAGTGTGTCTCTTGATGAGCTAAAAAAGACACTGAATTAAATAAACTCTAAGTTAGCGTAAGCACATATAAGCCATTTCGTACCAACATTTTTAAAGTTTATCTGTACCCTTGCAGATTCGCCCTCACCTTCAAAGTTAATAACAGTTCCAAGTCCAAATTTACTGTGCCTAACATTCACACCTACATAAAACTGATTGCTGGCTTTGGGATTAATGGCTGAGTTAGAGGTATCATCTATAGTGTAATTAAAAGACTTCGATGTCTTGTTTTGTTTAATCGACTTAAGGTACTCTACAGGTATTTCATCCAGGAACCTTGAAGGATAAGAGTATAGAGACTGACCATGTAAAAACCTTCTGATTGCAAATGACATAGTGAGCTTCTTCATAGCTCTTGTCATTCCTACGTAGCATAGCCTTCTTTCCTCATCTATCAAGCGAGGTTCATCTTTACTCTGTCTAGACGGGAATAAATCTTCCTCCATGCCAACTAAAAATACATAAGGAAATTCCAAGCCCTTAGCAGAATGAATAGTCATTAATTGAGCATTTTGATTTATAGGTACACTCATATCTCCACTTGAATCAAGAGTGGCTAGTGATATAAATCCTAGTACCTCGGTCATATCACTTTCGTCTTCATGGCTGTATTGCTTTGCAGCAGTTATTAGCTCTTCCAAGTTATCTTTTTTGCTTCCAGCCTTGTCAGTCTTATCATTAGAGTAATAATCTAATAGACCAGACTCTTTTATAATCAGTGATACTTTATCACTAAGTCCAAGGCCGTTTGAATTTTCAGCCACCTGTTTAATTAACTTTATAAAACTAGATACTGAATTTGCTGCACGGGTAGGAAGCATCTCTATAACTGAAATGGACGAGTTAAATAGGTTAGTACTGTTTTGTACTGCATACTCTCTAATCTTTTCTATTGTCGCATTTCCAATACCACGGGAAGGGAAATTAACAATTCTTTCAAAAGCAACGTCGTCAGAGTAGTTCTCTATTAAACGTAGATAACACATAGCGTCCTTAATTTCAGCCCTCTCAAAAAAGCGCAGCCCACCATAAATAATGTATGGTATATTTTGCTTAATCAGTCTTTCCTCGAATGACCTGGATTGGGCATTGGATCTATACAAAATCGCACAATCACAAGCGTTTACACCTTCATTTATAAGTTTTTGTATAGAGTGAACGACATAATCAGACTCGTCAGTTTCAGTGGTGGCCTCAAAAACATCAATTTTTTCACCGTCACCGGCATCGGTCCAAAGTGATTTACCTAAGCGATTATTGTTATTTGTTATTAGTGCATTAGATGCTGCCAATATGTTTCCAGTGGAGCGATAATTTTGTTCCATCCTTATGGTTTGTATTGGGATAAACTCTGACTCAAGTTTTTGAATATTCTCAATCTTAGCACCTCGCCAACCATAAATTGACTGGTCATCATCACCAACACAGAATAAGTTATTATTTTCAGAATAAAGTTGTTTAATCCACTTATATTGGATTGTGTTTGTGTCCTGAAACTCATCAATCAATATGTGCTTAAATCTGTTCTGATAGTGAGACAACAAATCTTTGTTATTTTTTAGTACTTCATAGCTACGTAGTAATAACTCAGCAAAGTCAATTAGGTCATTTTTTTGGCAGTGCTCATCATAAATCTTAAACACTCTAACGCTCTGCTTAATGAAGTAGTTATAGCCTGAATCAATATCGTCAGCTTTAATGCCTTCATCCTTTTGCTGATTAATATACCACTGTATTTTTCGTACTGGAAATTTAGATTCATCAATTTGGTTCTCTTTCATTATCCTTTTGATTATTCTGAACTGATCTTGAGAATCTAAAATTTGAAATTGCTTTGTTAAGTTAGCCTCGATATAGTGTGTACGCAATATTTTGTGCGAAAGCCCATGGAAGGTACCGACCCACATGTTTCTAATTGGTCTTCTTAGTAGTAAACTTAGGCGTTCTCTCATTTCTATGGCAGCCTTGTTAGTAAAAGTTACTGCCAAGATGGAGTCGATGTGGATATTTTGTTGAGTAACCAGATATGCGATTCTGTGAGTAAGTACTCTAGTCTTACCGCTCCCGGCCCCAGCCACTATTAAGGCATTCTTATTGTTATCTAAAATTACAGATTGCCTCTGCTTGTCATTCAGACCCTCTAATATTTCAGATAAATGCATATTTAATTCTTTCTTAGTGGTATTAATTGGTTATAATATTAACTTTTTCTTATATCAATTTTTTGTTTGATTTAAGAATACAAAATTATAAACATTATTTAAGGGAGTACATCTGTGACTTATTACGAAGGCGTTAAAAAAATGGAAGAAATGGGCGTAAACGACAACTATATTCAAGGTTGGGTTGCTGGCTTTTTAAAAAACCCAGAGATTGAAGAGCAAAGAATAACAGATGAGTGGGAAGCAGGATACGAAGACGGTAAAGAGCAGACCGATGAGAACTTTACAAATTACTGTTAATCTAACCCTTTAGCTATTATTTGAAAGCCCCTTTTTGGGGCTTTTTTATTTAGCAATTAATCACTACAGGATTGTTTTTTCTAAGTACTCAATGTCAATTTCACCCAAGTGATAATCAATTAGCACTCCTTCTTTATCATAAATATATGTAGTAGGCATGCCAATAATTTCTCCAAAGATATTAAACTGGGATTCATTACTTTTGTCAAACAGTATAATCGGATAATTAACCATGAAGCTGTCGGTAAATTCAAAAATCTTTGATTCATTTGCTTCCTCATAGTCCAGCCCTAAAATTTCCACTTTTTCTGAGTTTTGTTCATAAAATTCCACTAATGCTGGTATCTCTTTTAGGCAGGGCGGGCACCATGTAGCCCAAAAATTAACAACTAAGTATTTTCCTTTGGTGGAGTCATTTGAATGTATTACTCCGTTGATGTCGGTTAGTTGAAAATCAGGAGCCTTGATGGTTTTGTCTTCAGACCATAGTGAGGAAGCTGAATCAATAATACTACTTAATGTAGATGCTTGAGACAGGCTAAATGGTAGAGACATTAATACAACTAAGACTAACCTTGAAAGTATGTTATTCAAGTATAGAGGTATAATCACTTTATTTTTCATAAGGCTAATATATGGGAACGATAATATATCACAACTCTAGATGCTCTAAATCTAGAGCAACACTGGCTATTTTAGAAGAAAACGGAATTAACTTCGAGGTAATTAACTACCTTAATAACCCTCCAAGCGCTGACGAGCTTAAAGGGTTGATAGTTGATCTAGGTATTGATGCTAGGTCTTTGATGCGTAAGGGAGAGTCAGCATACAGTGAGAACAATTTATCCGAACCTTCTTTGTCTGATGATGACTTGGTAAATGCTATGGTTGCAAACCCTATTCTTATTGAAAGACCTATTGTTAAGACTGAGAATGGAGTTGTTATTGGCAGGCCTCCAGAAAATGTTTTATCCATAATATAGTTGCCTGATATTTTTAATAAGCATTAACTTAAACCATTTAATACATAACATTTTTTTACTGTCTATGGTATGGGTGATTTATAAGTATAGAGTTAGCTCTATATATCTGTTCTACAGCCAACAGCCTAGCGATTGAGTGCGGCAAAGTAAGATTTGATAGACCCCATAGCTGGTTAGCGCTAGATTTGCATTCACTTGATAGGCCATCGGCCCCACCTATTAATAATGAAACTTTGTCACCATTCTGTTGCCAATTATGGAGATTGTTTGCTATATCTTTTGTTGTATTTTGGATTCCTTTTTCATCAAAAGCTATAACTATATTTGAGTCCATTGATGCTGCAGTAAGTAGATCTCCTTCTATTTTCTTAATCTGGTCTATGTTTCTACCTTTTCTCTTTGGAGCATCTATAGCTACCAATGAAAAATTCATTGAGGGCGGCATTTGTTTTACATAGTGTGTAATTCCATCCTCTAACCAGTCCGGCATTTTTTTCCCAATAACGATTAGAGATATTTTCATAATTAACCAGCCTATTGTTTTCCATCTGCATTATTTGTCATGACTGGACCATAGCTTTTCAAGTTTATAAAAATCTCTTGTGTCATAGGTCATAATGTGTACTATTACTTCTGCTAAGTCAACAAGAACCCATTCACCAGATTCTAGTCCTTCTATACCTAAAACCTTCATTCCTTGTCGCTTAGCTTCGATTTTAACGTTGTTGGCAATACCTTTTGTATGCTGAGTTGATCTACCGCTTGCAACAATGATAGCCTCCATATCGGAGCTTTGATTGATTACGTTTATCGCAATAATATCTTCAGCTTTTAGTTCATCTAATGATTCAGTTATAAGGTTTATTTGTTTTTCAAGTTTCACTACTTTCCTCAATATAATTAATGACAGGGCTGGGCACTAAATTTGATAAACTTTGATTATGGTTTATCTTGTTACGGATACTGCTCGAAGAAATGTCAAGCATCTCAGATTTAGAGAAATAAACTAGCCCATTTTGCTGTTCATGAAGCTGTTCAACGTTGCTACAATTTTTGAAAAAGTGAAGCTCTTTATTCTCTGTATGGTAGTTTGGCCGACCAATGACAATTAGATGGCAATAGTTATGAAATTCCTGATAGTTTTTCCAGGTATTTAGATTTACATAGCAATCCATGCCAACAAGAAAACATATGCCGGTTTTTTGTGTTTGTCCCCTGATATCAAGCAGAGAGTCTATTGTGTAGCTAGTGCCATCCCTGTTTATCTCTCTTGGGTCTATAGATAAGTCTATAAATTCATTGGTAGCAAGTTTTATCATATCAAGGCGCTCTTTATTAGAGAACATGAGTCTTGATTTCTGGGCAGGACTCGAGCAGGGCATCAAATATAATTCATCTAGCCCTAACTCTTCCTTAACGATGGATGCATTTTTCAAGTGCCCATAATGGATTGGGTCAAATGATCCTCCTAAAAACCCAATCACACAGTCGCCTTATAATAATGCATAGACCTCGTCTTTAGTCATAGCAGACATGGGGTATGTGCGTGAGCCGTCATGTATATTGTTACGGTAGCGGACAAAATCATCCTCATCATCGATTAGCAGAAATGGGTTACCTTTTTTTTGCTCGCCCATGGTAGAGTTTATTGTAGATCCATAGTCGTGGCCACAATGAAGCATCATGTCGTCAGGTAGTTGCTTGAGCTTTTGCAGTGAATTAAAAAAAATGTTTGCACTACCACCAGGCATAACGCAGTGACCAGCACCATACACAAACAAAGTATCACCAGCAATCAGATGCCCATCAAGTGCATAACAAATCCCACCAGCCGTATGTCCTGGAGTATTTATTATTCTAGCATCAGTATTGCCTATAGAAACAATGTCATTATCCTCTACAGTCTTTATTGGGTGTTCTAACCTTAGGTAGGGAACCTCATTGATTCCTGCAGTTATGTTAGCTCCAGTTTTATGGGCTAACTCATCTACGGCATTTGTGTGGTCTGGGTGCCAATGTGTTAACCAAATATCAGTTAACTCATAACCCCTTTCTTTAACTCTATCAATAAATAAATCGGCATCCCAGGCAGGGTCAACTATGGAGCATTTTTTAGAAGCGTGGTCAAATATGAAATGGATTGAGTTTTCGTAAGTACCCAAGTGATAAATGATTTCTAAAGTGAATGATGTGTGTTTATGTATAGTTTCTTGCATAATAGAGTAATTAAATTGTATAAAACAAATTTTATAATAAGTTTTATGATTTCTTCAAATATTTTAACCATAATTGCTTGACTAATATATCCTAGAGATTATAATTTACATTTTTTGCTAGAAACCAGTTTTTGGGGCTATAGCTCAGCTGGGAGAGCGCTACACTGGCAGTGTAGAGGTCAGCGGTTCGATCCCGCTTAGCTCCACCAAGCAAAAAACTTCTCTGTCGGGTTCGTCTATCGGTTAGGACTCAAGGTTTTCATCCTTGCAAGAGGGGTTCGATTCCCCTACCCGATGCCACGCTCAAAGTAAACCTTGATACATTAGGGTTTATAGAGAGAAAAAGCACTATTAAATTCTATATTGGTACAGAACACTGGTACAGAATATGAGAATAGCAACACCCTACAAACATCCAAATTCTGGAATATATTATTTTAGACGTGCGGTTCCTAATGAGTGCCGAAGTATATTAAACA
>Ga0206681_10000027_pt1 | contig 99463 bp, 90 predicted proteins | sample M150012015metaG_FD_161048 | JGI IMG/M metagenome (GOLD analysis project Ga0206681, IMG submission 161048) | Ammonia-oxidizing marine archaeal communities from Monterey Bay, California, United States - M1 500m 12015 | ecosystem: Environmental > Aquatic > Marine > Intertidal zone | place: USA... | reverse complement strand
GCAACCGCAAAAACCCGCAGGGGAAGTGCGGTCATACCCCATGATGGCCGATTTTGCTGAAGAATTCAGCCCAAGAGGGCATTCATGGCTTTGGTATGCCAAGTGACCCGCCCGGTACGGGCCTCGGATAGTGCTTTTTGGGCTCATAGTGAAAACATCATTTTCGATCACTGGGCAACAGAATTGATTGCCAAGTGCAGTAAATATTGCGCATTTCGTTGCGAAATTGGTGCAGCGGCAACGGAATTAGTAGTATCAGCCATAGAGAGAGGCTAATCCATTTTGGTTTGGCCATCAACAAGAAAGATACTCCATGACCTTGACCCACCAAGAACTCGTCGAAAAAGCAGAGGCCCACTTGTGGGGGCATTTTTCGGTGCTTAATAACTCAGTCGACGGTATGCGAATAATTGAACGCGGCGACGGCTGTTACCTTTGGGACACCGAAGGTAACCGATATTTTGATGGCCTCTCTGGCCTTTTTCTCAGCCAACTCGGCCACGGCCGCACAGAGTTAGCTAAAGCCGCCGGCGACCAAGCAGCCACCCTGGGTTACTTTCCCATCTGGACTTATGGCCACCCCACCGCAATTGAGCTAGCGGCCAAACTGGCCGAACTCGCTCCCGGAGACATCAACCGGGTGTTCTTTACTACCGGTGGTTCAGAAGCAGTGGAGTCCGCTTGGAAGTTGGCTCGCCAATACTTCAAACTCAAAGGCCAACCCGAACGCACCAAGGTGATAAGCCGCAATTATTCTTACCACGGCACCACCATGGGGGCGCTGTCAATTACCGGCCTAGATTCCATAAAAACTATGTTTGAGCCGCTGGTCCCTGGAGCCATAAAAGTTCCTGAAACCAACCACTACCGTTGCCCTCTTTGCCAAGACGAACCTCATTGTTCGTTGCATGCCGCTGATGCTATTGAAGAAGCTATTTTGGCCGAAGGGCCCGAAACCATTGCTGCCGTGTTTCTTGAACCGGTACAAAACGCCGGGGGCTGTTTTGAGCCACCACCGGGTTACTTCGCTCGGGTTCGAGAAATTTGCGACAAGTACGGGGTGCTGTTGGTATCTGACGAGGTGATTTGCGCCTTTGGTCGTATTGGCTACATGTTTGGTTGCCAGCGCTACGGCTACCAGCCCGACATGATCACCACAGCCAAAGGGCTTACCTCGGGTTACTCGCCGTTAGGTGCTTTGCTGGTCAGCGATAAAGTAGCGGAGCCTTTCGTCGGCACCGGAGAAGCTTTTTTGCATGGCATCACCTTCGCTGGCCACCCCGTGAGTTGTGCGGTAGCCCTGGCCAACTTGGAGATCTTCGAAAAAGAAGACATTTGCGGCCATGTACGCAACAACGAAGATGCTTTCCGAACGGCTCTAGAAGACCTCACCGACCTACCAATCGTGGGCGATGTGCGAGGCGCTGGCTACTTTTATGCCATCGAGTTAGTAAAAGACCGAGCCACCCGGGAGTCGTTTAGTGATGCCGAGCGTGAGCATTTACTACGCGGGTTCTTCTCTAACCGATTGCTTGAACTGGGGCTTATCTGTCGAGCCGATGATCGTGGCGAACCGGTTATCCAACTCTCTCCGCCGCTTATCTCGGGCCCAGATGATTTTGCGTTCATCAGCACCACCTTGCGTCAGGCCCTCACCGAAGCCATGGCCGAAATGGAACGCTGGTCAAATGCCAAATAAAAGCGGCGAAATATTTTCACTTGATGAGATAGATAAAGCCATCATTGGCGAACTCCAAGTGGATGGCCGCATGGCTTTTTCTCAATTGGCGCCCAAGGTAGGGCTCTCGCAAGCAGCAGTACGCCAACGAGTAAACCGGCTCACCGAACGCGGGGTTATTCAAATAGTGGCGGTAACCGACCCGTTGAGTTTGGGCCTCACCACCCAAGCCATGGTGGGAGTCACTGTTTCGGGCGACGTGCGCCAAGTGGCGGCAGCCATCGGGGCCATGGAAGAAGCCGAATACGTGCTGGTAACAGCCGGCCGTTACGACGTGTTAGCCGAAGTGTTGTGCGCCAACAACGAAAGCCTGTTGGCTTTAGTCAACGACCAGATTCTCGGGCTACCCGGAGTTACCGGCACTGAAGTTTTCTCCGTCTTGCGTATGGAAAAAATGACCTTCAGTTGGGGAACCGGTTGAGTTTTTCGAAAAAAACCGTTAAACAGTTTTTGCTGCTTCGGCCAAGGCATCAATCATCTTGCCGATTTCCTCATCGGTGATAACCAGCGGTGGGCAGATAGCCAGGCAAGTGCCCATAGGGCGCATAATGACCCCATTGGCCATCATGGCGTTACGCAAAGGCACGGTATCTCGGTTGAGTTCGGCGGCGTAGACGGCACCCATGCCTCGCCATGAATCAATGAGCCCGTCGCTAGCCAATGCAGCCAACCCTTCTTGAAGTTTTGCTCCAATATGGTCGGCCCGGTCAACAAGACCTTCACGTTCCATGATGTTGATGTTGGCCACGCCAGCGGCACAAGCAGCGTTGTGGCCGGAATAGGTGTAGCCGGTACGCAACAGGTAGCCCGGTTCTGAAAGTTCTTCTGAGAGTTCTTGAGAAACAATGACCCCAGAAAGCGGCAAGTAGCCCGAGGTTACGCCCTTAGCGAAAGTCATCAGGTCAGGAGTAACGCCAAAGGTTTGTGCCCCAAACCAAGAACCGGTTCGACCAAAGCCACAGATTACTTCGTCAAAAATAAGCAACGCCCCATGCTGGTCGCACAAGCGGCGCAAGCCTTCGAGGTAGCCGTCAACTGGTGGGTACACCCCGCCGGCCCCTTGCACCGGTTCAGTTAAAACGGCAGCGATGCGGTCACCGTGTTCGGCAAACAACGAGGCGGCCGCTTCAAGATCGTCGTGAGGAACCTCCATGAAATGAGGAACCAAATCGCCCCAGCCTTCTCGGTTTAAAGCGATGCCCTGCGCTGAGGTGCCACCCCAGTTGGTGCCGTGGTAACCGTTGGTGCGTTTAACAATAATTTGCCGGTCACTTTGCCCGCGGTTTTGCATAACCACCCGAGCAATCTTGAGCACGGTGTCTACCGCTTCCGAACCAGAACAACCCAAAAACACGCGCCCATCAGGGTGGGGGGAGCGTTCAGCAATCATGTCTGCTACCTGACGAGCCGGATCGTTAGTAAACGGAGCAAAAGTGTTGTAGCCGTGAATCTGGTTCATTTGATTGGTGACGGCGTCGACAATCTCGGTGCGTCCGTAACCTACCTGGCAGAGCCAAAGGTTGGCAATACCATCGATGTACCCGTTGCCCGCATCGTCGTAAACAGTAGAACCCTCACCGCGGACGATGTTGATGTAATCACTTTCATCTTGGGCTGCTAGGGAAAAGGGGTGAAGTAGTGCTCCGCTCATTCGTAAAGTCTCCTCAATGGTTCGGTAGGCACACCAGGGCGTACCCGTTTATGATCTTCGGGTTGGGTTAACACCGTCCCGATTATTAGTAGTACGGCCATAGTAATGCCCGTGACGATCCACGCAATAGTGTCGCCGCTCATCCCATAAATAAAAGCAATGGTTAGCGAAGAAATAGCACCGGCGGCTACCTCAACGGCGCTGAGCAAGCCTTGAGCGGCCGCCTGGCGTTCTTCGGGTACGGCGGCCGAGGCCAACATGGGAATAGTCGGGAAGCCAAAACCTTCGATTACTGAGGTAAGGGTGGTGACGGCCACCAGCCACCACACCCCGGGTACCAAACCATAGAAAAAGATAATGATTACCATGCCGGCCATGGTGCCCACCGCCCAACGGCGCGCTCCGTAACGTTGGGCCAGAACCCCACCGAGGGGCGAAAGAAGCGGCATGGGAAGAGCAGCCAGCGTTAAAGCAATACCGATGGTGGTTTGGTCAGCGCCGCGGAAGTCCATTTCGAGTATCCACACCGATTCAAAAGCTCCGATGAAAACAAAGTAAGCGGTGGCCATAACGAGAGCGCCAACGAGCCGGCGAATACGTAAAAGCCCAGAGAGACCAAGACGCTCGGTGTCTTGGGGAGCGCTGTCTGTTTGTGCTTTAAAAGAAGCAGGGAGCAAAAGAAACAAAAATGCCGCTAAGGCCCAAAAAGAAGCACGAAACCCCGCCACTGCAGTAATGCCGGTAACCAGCAGCGGAGACACCATAAATCCCGCCACATCGAAGGCCCCTAAGCGGCCCAGATTACGGCCCAAGTTCTTGGGGTCGGCCACAATAACGGTACGGCGCACTGCCGGGCCGCCGGTGCCCAAAGCAAAACCATAAAGCGAACGACCCAAAACGTAATGCCAAAGTTCGTCTCCTACCGCCAAGGTCACTAAAGAAAGCCCACCCAGAATTAAAGATGTTCGCAACATAAGGGGGGCTCGCCCTCGATCGGCCAAGGGGGCCATCAGTAAACTGGCCACGAAGGCCGTAGCGAAGCCCGAAGAGATAGCTAATCCGATGCCGAAGTTGGAGAACCCCAACTCATTTTTAAGTTCGGCCAACAACACCACTACCCCACCTAAGCCAGCGGTGAGGCCAAACAAAATCAAATAGTAAGGAGCCAAACTCGGCCCGGAACGCTCGGCGGTGGCCATAACTAGTCTCGGTAAACCACGCCGGGCATGACGCACAGCATTTCGTACAACAAGTTGGCGCCCGTCAAGCTCGTTAAGCCCGAAGTGTCATAAATAGGAGCCACCTCCACCAAGTCACAACCCACCAGGTTCAACCCGCGACAACCGCGCACAATCTCTAACGCCTGCGGCATGGTAAGCCCACCAATCTCCGGGGTGCCAGTACCCGGAGCAAACGACGGGTCTAACCCATCAATATCGAAACTTACATAAACCGGGCCATCGCCCACCTGCTCTCGCACCTCAGCCATCAGCGGGGTCAAACTTTTGTGCCAACACTCCTCAGCTTGAACCACACGAAAGCCCTGTTTGCGAGACCAGTCAAAATCTTCAGCGGTGTAACCGGTACCCCGCATGCCGATCTGCACTACCCGAGAACAATCCAACAGGCCCTCTTCTACCGCCCGGCGAAACGGGGTGCCGTGAGCAATCTTGGACCCAAACATGGTGTCGCTTATATCGGTATGGGCATCAATATGTATCAACCCCACCGGCCCATGCTTTTTGGCCATAGCCCGCAAAATAGGCAACACAATGGTGTGGTCGCCGCCCATGGTGGCAGTAATCAAATCATGAGTCAGCAACTGGTCGAAACGTTTTTCAATAGCGGCGATGGCTGCTAAAAGGTCAAAAGGGCTCGAAGCCACATCGCCGATGTCGTCAATGCGTAAAGAGTCAAAAGGAGCCGCCCGAGTGCCCATGTTGTAGGGCCGCAAGAGCACCGACTCGTCACGGATACCTCGTGGGCCAAAACGAGCGCCGGGTCGGTTCGAGGTGCCGATATCAAAAGGCACCCCTACCACAGCAATGTCCAGGTCTTTGGGTTCGCTCTGGCCAGGCAAGCGCATGAAGGTAGCGATGCCCCCGTAACGAGGCATTTCATTCCCGCCCAAAGGTTGAGGGTTTGTGTTATCAGCCATGGCTTCTCCAACGGGTTACTGAAAGGCAGTCTGCCACAAAGATACGGTAATGCAGGCATCGGATTCCTATGGCAGACTGCGAACCTGAGTGAGAGGATTCTGGTGAGCGACAAATTTCAAGAAGCGACAAAAAAAGCCCAAGCAGTAACCGAAAAAGGTGCTGAGCGTTTAGCCCGTGACGCCAAACTCCCCGTGCGAGAGCGTGTCGCCTTGTTGTTCGATGAAGGGACTTTTATCGAAGACGGTCTGCTGGCCAATGCCTTGGCAGAAAATCTGCCGGCCGACGGCGTGGTAACCGGAGGAGGGCTAGTAGAGGGACGCCCCGCCTTGGTGGTAGCTAACGACCCCACAGTAAAAGCCGGCTCCTGGGGGGCACGGACCGTCGAAAAAATTATTCGCCTAACCGAAAGAGCGTTAGAAACTGACCTGCCGATCTTCTGGTTCATTGACTCCGCCGGGGCCCGCATCACCGACCAAGTAGAACTCTTCCCGGGCCGCCGAGGAGCGGGACGCATTTTTCACAACCAAGTGGCTTTATCGGGCCGGGTGCCGCAAATCTGTTGCCTGTTTGGCCCCTCAGCAGCTGGCGGAGCGTACATTCCGGCTTTTTGCGACGCCGTGATCATGGTAGAAGGCAACGCCTCAATGTATTTGGGGTCACCGCGCATGGCCGAAATGGTGGTGGGCGAACAAGTCACGCTAGAAGAAATGGGCGGGGCCCGCATGCACGCCACCGTTTCGGGCTGCGGCGACAACTTGGCCGTCGACGACACCGATGCCATTGACCAAGCACGCTGGCTGTTCTCTTACCTACCCACCAGTTGGGAAGAGGCCCCACCGGTCGCCGCCCCCGCCGAACCGGACACCCCGCTCACCGCTCAGACCATCCCCACCGACGACAAAGAGGGCTACGACGTACGGCGGGTAATTAAAAGCCTGGTAGACGCCGACACGTTTTTCGAGATCAAGCCGCTCTTTGCCCCCGAACTCGTCGTGGGTTTTGCTCGCTTGGCTGGCAACACCGTGGGTTTGGTGGCCAACAACCCGGCAGTAACCGGCGGTGTACTTTTCGTAGACTCAGCCGACAAAGCGGCCCGTTTCATTTGGTGGTGCGATGCTTTCAACGTGCCACTCATCTACCTCGCCGACGTACCGGGGTTCATGATCGGCACCCAAGTAGAACGCCAAGGCATCATTCGTCACGGCGCCAAAATGATTACTGCGGTGTCAGAAGCCACCGTGCCCACCGTGTCGGTTATTTTACGCAAGGCCTACGGCGCAGGGCTTTATGCCATGGCTGGCCCCGGGTTCGGGCCCGATGCTTGCCTGGCTTTGCCCACCGCAGAGATCGCCGTAATGGGCGCCGAAGCTGCCGTAAACGCCGTGTATGCCAACAAAATTGCCGCCATAGAAGACCCACAAGAACAAGAAGACTTTATTGAACAACGGCGCAATGAATACGATGAAGACGTCGACCTGATGCGTCTCGCTGCCGACCTGGTCGTAGATGCGGTGGTGCAACCCGAAGACCTGCGCCGAGAACTTATTTTGCGCTTGGCCCTGGCGGCCAGCAAAGACCGCCACTTTTCTCGCCGCCGCCACGGCGTCCCCCCGGTATAAGGAGCAGCCATGCTGGAGTTCACCGAAGAACAAGAATCATTTCGCCACGTAGTGCGAGAGTTCGCCGAAGCGGAAATCCGCCCCCATGTTGAAGATTGGGACCGAGACCACACGTTCCCTACCGAGACGGTGCTGGCTATGGGCGACCTGGGTTTGTGTGGCCTCATGTTCGACGAACAATGGGGAGGCTCCGGTGCCGGGCTCACCACCCAGTGCATTGCCATCGAAGAAATCGGGCGAGTGGACCAATCCATGGGCATCACTTTGGAGGCCGCTGTTTCGCTGGGGGCACGCCCCTTGGCCGAATACGGTACCGAGGACCAAAAAACCGAATGGCTACCCGACCTGGTGGCCGGGCGCCGCCTGGCGGCCTTTGGTCTCACCGAACCCGACGGCGGCTCCGACGCCGGAGCCACCGCCACCCGAGCCGAGTTAAAAGACGGCCACTGGGTAATAAATGGCGCTAAAACATTCATCACCAACTCGGGTACCGACATCACCTCGCTGATCACGGTCACCGCTCGCACCCCCGAAGGGATTTCGACCATCATGATCCCCGCAGGAAGCAACGGCTTAGTGGTCGAGCCCCCGTACCGCAAGTTGGGCTGGCACGCCTCAGACACTCACGGCCTGGTGTTCAACGACTGCGCCGTACCCGAAGCCAACCTGTTAGGAAAACCCGGCCGAGGTTTCGCCCAGTTTTTATCGACCCTCGACGACGGACGGGTAGCTATTGCCGCCCTTGCCGTGGGCCTTATTGCTGCTTGCCTCGAGGAATGCGTGACCTACGCCAACCAACGCAAAGCCTTCGGCAAAACCATCGGTTCCTACCAAGCGGTGGCCTTCAAATGCGCCGACATGGCCACCTCGTTGGAGACCGCTCGCCTCGCCACCTACCACGCCGCCGGGCTTCGCGACGCCGGTCGGCCCTACAAACGAGAAGCGGCCATCGCCAAACTGCACGCCACCGAAGCAGCCGTCACCGCCACCCGAGAAGCCACCCAAATTTTCGGCGGTTACGGTTTTATAGACGAAACCCCCGTAGCGCGCTATTATCGTGACGGTAAGATCTTAGAGATCGGCGAAGGAACTAGCGAGATACAACGCATGGTTATCAGTCGAGATTTAGGCCTTGGTGAATCCGCCTCAAAGTGATGAGATGGTGTAGAGAAAAGATATTCCAAGTGAATAAGAGTGAACACGGGCTGGCGGCCCAACTTCGCGAGGCCTACACGCTGGGCGCTCTTTCCCCACTGCGTGACCGTATGCCTGAAGTTTCCGTGGAAGCGGCTTACCGCATCCAAAACCTCAACACCGTGTGGTGGCAAGAACAAGGTCGAGTGCCCGTAGGGCGAAAAATTGGTCTGACTTCTTCTGCCGTGCAACAACAACTCGGTGTAGACCAACCCGACATGGGGGTGCTGTTTTCCGACACTCAAGTTGCCGACGGCGACACCGTCAACCTCAGCGACTACTTGCAACCCAAGATCGAAGCTGAAGTAGCCATCGTTTTAGCCCACGACCTAGAAAACCCTGTTCCTACGGTGGCCGAAATAGAAAAAGCCGTGGACTACGTGGTGCCGGCCATAGAAATAGTAGATAGCCGCATTGCCAACTGGGACATCAAAATTTACGACACGGTGGCCGACAACGGGTCATCGGCCGGTTTCGTTTTAGGCCAAAACCCTCAAAAACTCGACGACGTTGATCTGCTGCTCTGCGGTATGAAAATTACCTGCGGTGGAGAAGTGGTGTCATCGGGAGCCGGCGCAGCCTGCTTGGGCCACCCCCTAAACGCCGCCGCATGGCTGGCCCAATATCAAGCCAGCACCGGCACCCCGTTGCAGGCCGGCGAAATCATTTTGACCGGTGCTTTGGGACCCATGGTGACGGCCGCCGCCGGCGAAACCTATGACATTGCTATCAACAGTGTCGGGAAAGTAAGCGTGAGCTTCCAATGAGCGACCAAACCACCAAAGTAGCCATCATCGGCTCCGGCAACATCGCTTCGGACCTGATGATCAAAATCAAACGGCTCTCCGACTCTTTAGAGATTTCGGCCATGGCGGGCATCGACCCCGAATCGGACGGACTAGCCCGAGCAAAACGCATGAACGTAGCCACCACCAGTGAAGGCATCGACGGCCTGGTGGCCTTACCGGAATTCGCCGAGATCGCTCTTGTTTTTGATGCCACCTCAGCGGGAGCCCACGCCCACCACGCCGAAGTGTTGGCCGCTCACGGCAAACAAGTAATTGACCTCACCCCAGCGGCCATAGGCCCCTACGTGGTGCCTCCGGTTAATCTGGACATCAATCTGACCGCCCCCAACCTCAACATGGTGACCTGCGGCGGCCAAGCCACCATCCCCATGGTGGCCGCCGTGGCCGCCCACGCTGAAGTGCATTACGCCGAAATCGTGGCCTCCATTGCCTCACGCTCCGCCGGCCCCGGCACCCGAGCCAACATTGACGAGTTCACCGAAACCACGGCCCGAGCCATCGAAGAAATCGGCGGTGCTACCCACGGCAAAGCCATCATCGTGCTCAACCCGGCCGAACCACCGCTAACCATGCGCGACACAGTGTTTTGCCTGACCGGCCCCGGCGACCAAGCAGCCATTCGTGAATCCATAGAGGCCATGGTGGCTGACGTACGGGCCTACGTGCCGGGTTACCGCCTAAAACAAGACGTGCAGTTCGAAGCCATCAAAGAACCTTTGGCCTTACCCGGATTAGGCACCTGGAGCGAAGGCTGGAAGGTCACGGTATTTCTCGAAGTAGAGGGAGCCGCCCACTACCTTCCTTCTTACGCCGGCAACCTCGACATTATGACCTCGGCCGCTTTACGCACCGGAGAACAAGTAGCAGCGGCCCGAAACGGAGCAACAGCATGACCGTGGTTGACCGGCTCTACATTTCTGATGTCACCTTGCGAGACGGCATGCACGCCATCAAACACCAATACGATCTTGACACGGTGCGTACCATTGCCGCCGCTCTTGACGCCGCCGGGGTGGACTCTATAGAAATCGCTCACGGCGACGGTTTAGCCGGGTCAAGCTTTAACTATGGCTTTGGCTTACACACCGATGCAGAGTGGATAACCGCCGTAGCCGAAGTAGTAAAAAACGCTCGCATCACCGTGTTGCTGCTGCCCGGGATTGGCACCATTGACGACCTGCGCCAAGCCCACGACTTGGGAGCGACCTCAGTTCGAGTGGCGACGCATTGCACCGAAGCCGACGTGGCCCAACAACACCTGGCCGAAGCTCGCCGCTTAGGCATGGACACCGTGGGGTTTTTGATGATGTCGCATATGAACGACCCCGAGCCTTTGGCCCGGCAAGCCAAAATAATGGAAGACGCCGGAGCCCAATGCGTCTACGTCGTGGACTCCGCCGGCGCCATGCACATGGGCGACATCGCCGCTCGTTTCAAAGCCTTCGATGCAGTGCTGCAACCCGAAACGGAACGCGGCATGCATGCCCACCACAACCTGGCTCTCGGTGTAGCCAATGCCATAACGGCTGTTGAACACGGGGTCACCCGGGTAGACGCTTCGCTGGCTTCCATGGGAGCGGCCGCCGGCAACACCCCATTGGAGGCTTTCATTGCCACTGCCGACCTGTTGGGTTGGAACCACGGTTGCGATCTGTTTGCTTTGATGGACGCCGCCGATGACCTGGTGCGCCCCTTACAAGATCGGCCGGTGCGGGTAGATCGAGAAACCTTGTCTATTGGTTACGCCGGGGTGTACTCCAGCTTTTTACGCCACGCCGAACGGGCGGCCGCCGCTCACGGTTTAGAAACCCGTGAGGTGCTGGTAGAAGCCGGCCGCCGCCGTTTGGTGGGTGGGCAAGAAGACATGTTGATGGATATCGCCTTAGACATGGTGGCCAAAAAGGAACAAACATGAATGCTTTAGCTCTTCGCCTTGATGAGGCGCAACAACAGGCCACCGCCGTAGAACAACTCGCTGAGCCATTGAACATTGCCGAGGCTTATGCGGTGCAGGCCGCTTTGATAGAGCGGCGTTTAGCCCGAGGCGAAACCCTCACCGGCGTCAAGATGGGCTTCACTTCGGCTGCCAAACGCCAACAAATGGGGGTCGACGACTTGATCTTTGGCGTACTTACCGACGAGATGGCTGTGGCCGACGGCGGCACCACGGATCTCGCTACCTACGTACACCCTCGAGTGGAACCCGAGGTGGCTTTCCGGTTAGGAAAAACCGTGTCGGGAGACCTTTCGCTGAGCGAAGCTCGAGAAGCCGTAGATGCCGTAGCCCCGGCCTTAGAAATCATTGACTCCCGTTACCAAGACTTCAAGTTTTCCTTAAGTGATGTGGTGGCCGACAATTGCTCATCGGCGGGCTATGTGCTGGGGCCTTGGCTAGATCAGGCTGAACTACTCGACGACACCACCAACTTGGGCATGGTCATGAGCGTCAACGGCCAACAAGTACAGGTCGGCAGCAGTGCCGCTATTAGTGGCAACCCGCTGCAATCGGTAGTAGACGCCGCCCGCTTAGCTCAGGAATGCGGTGCAGAACTTCTCGCCGGGAGCATTTTGTTGGCCGGAGCGGCCACCGCCGCGGTGCCGCTTGAACCAGGATGCGAAGTTACTCTTGAGGTGCAACATTTGGGAAGCATCTCTTTTCGAACGGAGGATTCATGAACGATCAAGCCGGAGTAATCAAAGGCAAAGCCAAACCACGCGGCAAGTACCCGCATTTTCGCCGAGCCGGGGACTTTATTTTCGTATCCGGCACCAGTTCTCGCCGACCCGACGACACCTTCGTGGGCGCCGAGGTAGACGGCTCCGGACAAACCGTTTTTGATATCAAAGCCCAAACGCGAGCGGTGATTGAGAACATTGCCGACACCTTGCAGGCCGCTGGTTCTGGTTTGGCCGACGTAGTTGAGGTGTCCTCGTTTTTGGTGGACATGGAAGACTTTGCTGGTTACAACGAGGTTTACGGCGAATTTTTTGACCACCAGGGCCCAGCCCGCACCACGGTGGCCGTGCACCAGTTGCCCCACCCATTGATCCGCATTGAAATAAAAGCGGTGGCCTACCAGCCCCAAGAGAACTAGGAGTCTCCCATGCCTCAAGCAAACTGTCTGAAAGCCTTTAACTTTCAAGCCTGGATAGACGAACATCGTCACCTTTTAAAGCCACCAGTTAACAACAAGTTGATTTGGGAAAATGGGGACTTGATGGCCTTTGTGGTGGGCGGTCCCAACGTGCGCACCGACTACCACGATGACCCGGTAGACGAGTTCTTTTACCAAATTGAGGGCGACATGTTATTACGGGTGGTCGAAGAACCAGGCCAACCTCCCGTGGATATCGAAATCAAAGAGGGGGAAGTATTTTTCTTGCCCGCTCACACTCGACACTCGCCGCAACGCCCCGACGCCAACAGTGTGGGTTTGGTTATTGAACCGGCTCGCCCCCCGGGAGACCCCGATGCTTTTGAATGGTATTGCCCGCAGTGCTACGCCTTGGTTTATCGAGCCGAGGTGATGCTGCATTCCATCGTGGATGACTTGCCGCCGCTTTTTGCTGCTTTTTACGACAACGAAGAAGCACGAACTTGCGGCTCATGCGGACACCTGCACCCCACCCGGGACGAAGCGTGAAGATAGATATTCATGCCCATTTTTTTCCTGAAATAAGCCAGGAAGAGTCCCAAGCCTTGGGTATCGATGATGCCCCTTGGCTGCGAGTAGACAACGACCAAATCGGCATGATCATGGCTGGCAACAACGAATACCGGCCGGTGCAGGCCCCTCTCTGGGACCCCCAAGCCCGATTGGCCGAAATGGACGCCAACGGGGTGGACATTCAGGTTGTTTCGGCCACGCCGATTCTGTTTTCCTACGTGGGCGACCCCGACCGTGCCACCCGGTGGGCTGCTCAAGTAAACGATGCGGCACTTGAAATGTGTGCGGCGGCTTCACAGCGACTTCGTCCGCTATGCCAGGTGCCGTTACAAGACATTGATCGGGCGTGCGCTGAAGTGACTCGGGCGGTAGCGGCCGGCCATGTGGGAGTCCATATCGGCAACCATGTAGATGGCCGAAACCTTGACCACCCCGACCTTTTGGCTTTCTTGCACCACTGCGCCGACCAAGGCATACCGGTGCTGGTGCACCCGTGGTCCATGATGGCCGCCGAACGTATGCCCAAATACATGCTGCAATGGTTGGTGGGCATGCCCGCCGAAACCCATCTCGCTATTTTGTCGCTGATTCTGTCGGGGGCTTTTGAACGCCTGCCCGCCGACTTGAAGATTTGCTTCGCTCACGGGGGCGGCAACTTTGCCCAACAATTAGGCCGGGTAGAGAACGCTTGGCATCGTCGGGACATTGTGCGCCAAGACTGCCCGCGTCCGCCTTCAGAATATGTAGAACGCTTTAGTGTGGATTCAGCAGTGTTTGACGACACCACTTTGCGTTTCCTGCTTGATGTAATGGGGGAGTCGCGGGTGCTTATGGGCTCCGACTACCCGTTTCCTTTGGGAGAAATCCACCCCGGCAAGATGATCGAAGAGTCACCATTATTTAGCGACGCAACTCGCCAAGCAGTGCTTTACGACAATGCGGCAAACTTTTTTGGAGTAGGAAATGACTGAAGTTTTTGACCTCACCGAGGCCTGCGCCCAACGCCTTGACGACCAAGACCCGATGGCTTCTTTTCGCCACGAGTTCGTGTTGCCCATCACCCCAGAAGGAGAAACCGAAACCTATTTGGTGGGCAACTCACTGGGTATACCGCCGGCCCAAACCGGTGCATACCTGCAAGCAGAGTTTGCCAAATGGGGCAAGATGGGGGTACGAGGCCACGAGGTGACCGACCAAGAGCCCGACTACCCGTGGGCCTCTTATCAAGAGTCGTTGGCTGGCCCCATGGCCGAACTGGTGGGCGCTAAACCCGAAGAGGTCACGGTAATGAACAGCCTGACCACCAACTTGCATTTGCTGATGGTCAGTTTTTACCAACCCACCGCAGAGCGTTTCAAAATCCTTATTGAAGGGCATGCCTTTCCCTCAGATCATTTCGCCGTGGAATCGCAAATACGGCAACGAGGCTTCGACCCAACCGGCGCACTGGTCACCGTGGACCCCCGGCCCGGAGAAGACTGCCTAAGAGAAGAAGACATCGCCGCGGCCATAGAACAACACGGCGATCAACTGGCTTTGGTGTTGTTCCCCGGCGTGCAGTACTACACCGGCCAAGTGTTCGACATGGCAAGCATCGCCACTCAAGGCCACGCCGTGGGAGCCATGGTGGGCTTCGACTTGGCCCATGCGGTAGGCAACATTGAGTTAGAACTGCATGATTGGGATGCCGACTTTGCCGCCTGGTGCACCTACAAATACCTCAACTCGGGGGCCGGAGCCACCGCCGGATGCTTCGTGCATCAACGCCACATCACCCGCACCGACCTGCCGCGTTTCGAAGGCTGGTGGGGCACCAACAAGGCCACCCGTTTCGAAATGGAAAACGTATTTGACCCCATACCCACCGTTGAGGGGTGGCAAACCTCAAACCCACCAGTGTTTGCCATGGCGCCTATTCGGTCATCGCTAGAAGTCTTTACCCGAGCAGGCGGCATGGGCCCCTTGCGAGAAAAAACCGAAAAACAAATCGCTTACCTGGATTTCTTGTTGGCCCAAGAATTGCCAACAGAAATACAAAACATCACCCCGCAAGACCTTGCACAACGAGGCTGCCAGTTCTCTTTGCGGGTCATGCCTGGGCATCGGCCCGGACGAGAAGTCTTCGAAGCATTGGAAGCCGCAGGGGTGGCTTGCGACTGGCGTTACCCCGATGTGATCCGCATCGCCCCCGTGCCGCTCTACAACACGTTTCTTGATATTTATCGCTTTGTGCAAATACTTAAAGAAATGCTGCAATGAGCAAACGCCTGACCATTATTGGGGCTGGTCCAGCGGGGTCCATGCTGAGCATTTTGTTGGCTCGGCAAGGCCACACCGTCACGATCTACGAGAGCCGCCCCGACATGCGCATCACCGATATTTCGGCCGGGCGTTCCATCAACCTGGCTTTGGCCACTCGAGGCATTGAGGCCTTGAAAGCCATTGGGGTTATGGAAGAGGTGGAGCCCTCGCTGATTCCGATGTATGGGCGCATGATCCACGACGAAGACGGGCAAACATCGCTTCAAACTTATGGAAGCCGTCCCCATGAATACATCAACTCGGTGTCCCGTACGGCGCTGAACAGTGTGTTGCTTGACGCCGCTGAAGCCACCGGCCGGGTAACCATTCATTTCGACATGCGTTGCCGGGGCGTGGACTTTGACCAGAACCTCCTCACCTTTACCAGAGGTGAAGAAACGGTGGAGGTTCCCTTTGTCATGGTATTTGGCACCGACGGTTCGGCTTCGGCAGTGCGAGAGTCGGTGTTGGAAGCCAACGGGGGTCAACTAACTTTGGAGCCTTTAGTGCACGGCTACAAAGAACTCACTTTGCCCGCCGGCCCCCACGGGGAGTTTCTTATCGAGCGAGCGGCCTTACATATTTGGCCCCATAAAGACTTTATGTTGATCGCTTTGCCCGACCCCGACGGCTCTTTTACCGTCACCATATATTTGCCCGTGGAAGGCCCGGGCAACACCTTTGAACAACTAGTTACCGACGAACAAGTAACCGATTTCTTTGCCCAGCACTTCGCAGACTTTGCGGCTCTGGCTCCCGACCTGACCGCCCAGTTTGCCGCCAACCCTTTGGGCTTGTTGGCTACCGTGCGCACCACCGGGTGGGCTTTTCAAGACCGTGCGGTCTTGCTGGGTGATGCCTCACACGGGGTGGTGCCTTTTCATGGTCAAGGCATGAATGCGGCGTTTGAATCATGTATTGAACTCGACCGTTTTCTCAAAGAGCACCCTGACGATTGGGCAACGGCCTTTGCCGCTTTTGAACAAAGCCGCAAACCAGACACCGACGCCATTGCTGACATGGCGGTCGACAATTATGTTGAGATGAGTACCAGCGTGGTTGATGAGCACTATGTGTTGAAACGCTCGCTGGCTTTAGAAATGGAAAAACGTTGGCCCGAAACGTTTGTGCCGCGCTACGGCATGGTCATGTTCAGCACCGTTCCGTACGCGGTGGCCCAAAGCCGGGCTCGGGCTCAGGGAAAGATTTTAGATCAACTCACGGCCGGGATTGCCACAGTGGATGAGGTGTGTTGGGAAACCGCCGCTGCCTTGGTGGCTGACCTCGAACCGCTACCCAGTTAAGGAGAAAAGTATGGACCTCACTTACGGTGATTACCTCAAAATAGATGAACTGCTGGACCTTCAGCAGTGTCTCTCGGATGGGCCTGAACACGACGAAATGCTGTTCATCATCATCCACCAGGTGTATGAGCTTTGGTTTAAACAGGTGCTCCATGAAGCCGACCAGTTGGCGGTCTACATCACCGAAGGCGAACCCGCCCGGGGCTCGCATCAACTGAAACGTATTTTGAAAATCTTTAAAACCTTGGTCGGGCAACTTGATGTGCTGGAGACCATGACTCCGCTGGAGTTTGTTTCTTTCCGGGATTTTTTAGATTCGGCCAGTGGTTTTCAGTCGGCCCAGTTTCGGGAGTTGGAGTACCTGCTGGGCTTAAAAGATCCGCAGCATCTGGCCCACTTTGCCGACCGGCCCAAAGAGTTGCGGCGCCTTGAAGACCGCTTTGGCGCCCCCAGCCTATGGGACGCCTTTTTGCGTTACCTGGCTAACGAAGGTTCGGCAGTGCCTCAAGAAATCCTGGACCGTGACGTCACCCAACCCACCGAATCTTCACCTGAGGTGCAGGCCATCTTGCTGGACGCTTACCGCAACCGGCCGGACATCGCCCAACTTTGTGAATCCCTCACCGACCTTGATGAGGGGTTACAAGAGTGGCGGTACCGGCATGTAAAGATGGTACAGCGCACCATTGGGGCCAAGATGGGCAGCGGCGGGTCATTAGGGGTGGAATATTTGCAGGCCACCTTGTTTAACCCCGTCTTCCCAGACCTTTGGATTATCCGCACCGAGTTCTGAATTCGAGTTCTAGGCTGGAGGAATGGGCCACCATCAGCATGTACACGAACACGACAAAGGCTTACGGGCCAACCTGCATTGGTTGCGGCAGATCCGCAAGTTTTGGCAGTCTGATACCAACCGGGCGGTCACCGCTTTAGTAAACGTGCAGGCCGGCGAAACGGTGCTTGATATAGGTGCTGGTATGGGCCCGGCTACCGTGGTGGCGGCTCGTAAAGGGGCCACAGTTATTGCCGTGGACCCTTCACCGATGATGCGAAAGATGTTGTCTTTTCGTCGATTGGGACAACGAGCCCGCAGTCGTATAACCGTGGCCGATGGGGTGGCAGAGAACCTGCCCGCCGAAGATGGCGCCATTAACGCAGCATGGACAGTCAACGCTATTCACCATTGGGTAGATCTCGAAGCGGCTTTCGACGAACTGGCTCGGGTGCTGGCCCCTGGTGGCCGCATTATTTTACTTGATGAAGATTTCACCCACCCTGACCACCCGTTGTACGCCACCCACAGTGGGCACGAAGACGAACTCACCAACGTGGTGGTTGATGAAATCGCTGCTTCGTTGACCGCCCGAGGCATTGAAGCCACCGGCGAGTTGACCACCATGGCTGGGGTACCGGTCAAACTGATTCAGGGTGCAAAAACTCTTTAGACCACTGGGTCAATGGGGGTGATAATCCCCAGTTGCGCTTCGATGGCTCCGGCGGCATTAAGGGCCAAGTCGTCTCGCCAGCGATCAGCCACGCATTGCACCCCTTGCGCTAAACCTTCGCTTACCCCTACCGGTACGCAAGCGGCCGGCAGGTTTAAAATATTGGGTGGGGTAATGCAGCGCAACAAGTTGGTCAAACCGGGGATGCCCATTGAATCCAAGTCGGCATCGTGTTCAAAAGGTTTAGTGGTCCAGGTGGGCATGATAACCACGGGGTTTTCATCAAAGAAGGTGCTCCACAAGCGACTGAGGCGTACGAACTCGGCTTGCACTAAGGGCGGCGGCATGCTTTCACTGGGAAAGTTTTCGCCCATTTCGTCCAAGCTGTCGGCCAAACCTTCACTAAGCATGGGGCGAGCCATTTGCATTATCACTCCGATGTCAAGGGACAGTAGGTGGCCCCAGACTTCTTGGCAGCGTTCCATCTCCGGCGGGATGGCATCAGTGATCTCCCAGCCGGCAGCGACCAAAGCATCGGCGGCTTTGTTGACGGCATCAGCAACCCACGGGTCACAAGGGCCCCCGGGCACTTCACGCAAAATGGCCGCTTTGCGGGGAGCCTCGAGGCTTTCCATGGCTACGGTTACTGAGCGAGGATCGCGAGAGTCCCGACCGTTGAGGATGGCCATAGCTGTCCAAAGGTCGTCAACCGAGCGAGCCATCGGACCATCGGTGCCCATGAGGTAGAAAGAAAGCGGATCATTTTGGTCGTGTTCGAAAGAACTAAAGTGGGGCAGACGCCCGTGGGTAGGTTTTAACGAGGCGATGCCACAACAAAAGGCTGGGTTGCGCAACGAACCGCCGATGTCGTTGCCGAGGCCAATGGGGGACATGCCGGAGCCGATAGCTGATCCTTCGCCGCCGCTGGAACCACCCGCGGTGAGATCAGGATGCCAAGGGTTGCGGGTAAGGCCGCGCAACGGGTTGTTGGTAGAAACACGGAGTCCCAATTCGGGTAAGTTGGTGCGACCCAAAGGCACGGCACCGGCATCACGCATACGTTCCACTAAGGGGGCGTCAACGGCGGAAACCATTTCGGCAAAAGCGGGAAGTCCGCTAGTGGTGGCGGTGCCGGCCACGTCAATATTTTCTTTAATGGTGAACGGGACCCCATGGAGTGGGCCGAGGTCTTCGCCGGCGGCGATAGCCGCATCAGCAGCATCCGCCTCCGCTTGGGCGCGTTCGGTCAAGGTGATGGTCACGGCGTTGAGGTGCCCGTTTACCTCTTCGATTCTTTCGAGGTGGGCATCAATGACCTCACGGCTTGATACCTGCTTAGATGAAATAAGGTCGGCGAGTTCGCCGGCCGTCCGGTGCCATAGTTGCTCGCTCATGATACGAACGTAGCCTTAAGAGTAACTATCTCGCCACTTGGAGCAATCATGCCGCAACTTGACGCTAATAATTTGACTTTTGAATACGAAACATTCGGTGACGCTGATGCGCCACCGGTGTTGTTCATTATGGGTTTGGGGGCACAGATGACTACTTGGCCGATTGAGCTTTGCCAGATGGTGGCTGATCAGGGCTATCGAGTTATTCGGTTTGATAACCGAGATGTTGGTTTGTCAAGCTATCTCGACCACTTGGGCGACCCGGACATGATGGAAATTTTTGGTGCGGCCATGGCCGGGGAATCGGTGGATGCCCCCTACAACTTGGCGGATATGGCGAGGGATACCGTTGGGGTACTGGATGCTCTTGGTCATGACACGGCACACATCGTGGGAGCATCCATGGGCGGCATGATTGCTCAGCGCTTGGTAATCGACCACCCGCATCGGGCCCGTTCGTTGACCTCTATTTTTTCTATGCCGCGGTTTATTCCGGGCGATGATGAGGTGTCGGCTGCTTTAATGGGTGATGCCCCAGAGACCCGTGACGAACGTATTGCTGCCGGGTTAGAAGCGGCCCGCTTGTTTTCGGGCGGCGGGTTTCCTTTTGATGATGACGAGGTTCGTGCTCGGGTGGCGGAAGGCATTGATCGGGCGTGGCATCCAGAAGGTCAAGTGCGCCAAACGGCTGCCATTATTGCTGACGGGGATCGCACCGAAGGATTGCAATCATTAGATTTGCCTGCGGTGGTTATCCACGGCACGGGCGATCGTCTGGTTATTCCCCAGGGCGGTCAAGAAACCGCCGATGCGATACCGGGCGCCGAATTGGTATGGATCGAAGGCATGGGCCATGAATTCCCTGAACCAACCTGGCCCACCATAGTCAACGCCATGACGACCCTTTTTGCCCAAGCCGACGCCTCTTAAGCCAATAGATGGGGACAGTTCCCATCTATTGGTTGGGCTCGTTTGTGGGCTAGGCCTGCATGATGATGAGGCGTTCCTCGGTCATTTCTTTGACGGCGTAAACCGGGCCTTCCCGGGTGTTGCCGGAGTCTCGAATGCCGCCGTAAGGCATGTGGTCGGCTCGCCATGAAGGGGTCTCGTTGATGATTACCCCGGCAAAATCGAGGGCCTCGGCAGCCCGCAATGCCTTGGCCAAATTGTTGGTAAACACACCCGCCTGCAACCCGAAAATAGTGTCGTTGGCCCACTCAAGTGCCTCTTCGTAATCGGTATAGGTGGCGATGCCCACCACCGGGCCAAATACCTCCATGCATGACACCTTCATGTCGGGGGTGATGCCGGTCAAAATGGTCGGATCGGTTATCCCGTGGTCGCCCACCTGACCACCGCAGGCCACCTCAGCGCCGGCCGCCACCGCTTCAGCCACCCAATCCGCTACCCGTTCGGTGGAGTCACCGGTGATAAGCGCTGAAACCTCGGTGGCTTCATCAAGAGGGTCCCCAACAACCACCGTGCCGGCAGCGGCCACGAAAGCCTCGGTGAATTCTTCGGCAATATCGGCGTGCACATAAATGCGTTGCGTCGAAATACAAGTCTGACCGGCGTAGCCAAAGGCCGCTCCCCGAAGTTTGAGGGCCACCGCAGCCACATCCACATCGGGCTCCACGATGGCCGGCGAGTTGTTACCCAACTCTAAAGACACTTTTTTCTTGGGGGCTTTTTGACGGATGCCCCAACCGACCACCGGCGACCCGGTGAAGGTAATCATGGCTACATCGTCGTGTTCGACCAAATGACTAGCCGTGGGACCCATGCAAGGCACCACGTTAAGCCAGCCCGCCGGCAAGCCACATTCCTCCAACAAAAGTTCTCCCAGACGAATGGCGGTTAATGGGGTTTTATCGGCTGGTTTAAGCACTACCGGGCAACCGGCGGCAATAGCCGGGGCAATCTTGTGGCACACCAAGTTCAGCGGGAAATTAAAAGGAGTAATAGCCCCCACCACGCCGATGGGAACCCGAGCCACCCAGCCGGTTTTGCCCACCCCGGCCGAACTAGCGTCCATGGTGATGAGTTCAGAGTTCATAGTGCGAGCCACGGCGGCCGAAAAACGCACGGTATCTACCGCCCGAGCAGCCTCGCCTCGAGCAATAGTGATGGGCTTGGCCGACTCGGCCGAAAGCATCTGCGCCAACTCTTCATGATGGGCAGTCAAACTGTCAGCTAGGCGATCCAAAATAGCGGCCCGTTCAAAAACCGGGAGCGTCCCCCCAGCCAAAGTGGCTTTGGCCACGGCCACCGCTTGATCAAGATGGTCAGTAGTGGCTTCAGCCACCGTTCCCAACAGGCGGCCGTCAAAAGGCGAACGCACCTCAATGGCGGTAGCGGCGTCAACACGTTGATCGCCAATGATCATGAGATGATGAGAAGACATGAGAACCTCTGGTGCTAGGAGTTTCGGTAAACCTATCTGGTCTGTGGGCTACACTTTGACAGATCGTTTGGTACCAAACAAATAGGGAGCAAAAAGTGAGTGAAGAACGACCACGGGGAGAGGTAGCCGGTGTTTCGGTATCGGTTGACCACTACATCGGTGGCCGCCGTGTGTCTTCGCCGCAGACCTTCGCCACGCACACCCCAGGAGATTGGAAACAAAAATTAGCTGATGTTTCGGCTGGCGACGCCGCCACAGCCGATCGAGCCATGCAGGCTGCAGCCGAGGCTTTTTCGGCCTGGGCGGCCTTAGGCCCAACTGGACGCGGCCCTTATCTGCGTCGAGTCGCTGACCTCATTGATGAACGTGTGGGTGATATTGCCGCGGTGGAATGCGCCGACATGGCCATGCGCCACGAAAGCCTCCGCGAACGAGTCATCAGCCGAGGTGCACGCAACTTTCGTGCCTACGCCGACCTGGCCGAGGCCTACCAAGAGCGAGTGTGGGACTCCAACGGCACTGCGAACTTGGTGGAACGCCTCCCCGCCGGCCCCGCCGTCATCATCACCCCGTGGAATGCTCCGTTTATGTTGGCCACCTGGAAATTGGCTCCGGCGTTAGCGGCCGGTAACCCGGTAGTACTCAAGCCAGCTGAGTGGTCCCCCCTCTCGGCCAGTTTGCTGGCCGACCTAGTAGATGAAGCAGGCCTACCACCCGGCGTATTTAACGTGGTACAAGGCATCGGCGAAGAAGTAGGAGCCGCCTTAGTGGGGGACCCTCGGGCACGGCGTATTTCTTTTACCGGTTCGCCAGAAACCGCTCGCCACATTGGGGCCGCCGCGGCCGCCAACATCGTGCCCTTCACCGCCGAACTGGGCGGTAAAGCGCCACTTATCGTTTTTGCCGACGCCGACCTTGAAGCAGCAGCTCAAAAAGCCGCCGGTCAGTTTGATGATTCGGGACAAGTTTGCTTAGCAGGCACTCGATTAATTGTTGAAGAGTCAGTAGCCGAAGAATTTCTCCAGATGTTTAACACCTTCACCGATGCCCACGTGTTGGGCAGCAGTTGGGATGATGCCACCACCATCACCCCCATGATTCACCCAAAGCATTTGGCTCAAGTAGAAGCCTTCGTGGAATGCTCCCGAGCGGCCGGTGACCAGATATTGCGCGGCGGCCACCGCCACACCCCAGATGGTTTGTGGTACGAACCCACGCTCATCAAGCCAGCCTCCAACAACAGCGAAATTGTGCAAAATGAAGTCTTCGGCCCGGTGCTTACCTTTCAGACTTTCGCCGACGAAGAGCAAGCGGTGGCCCTAGCCAACAGCACCGACTACGGGCTCTCAGCCATCATCTACACTTCCTCTGACCAACGAGCTCAACGAGTAGGTCGCGCTGTACGAGCTGGCACGGTATGGGTGAACTGCTTCCTCATCCGTGACCTGACCGCCCCCTTTGGCGGTATAGGTATAAGTGGGTTAGGTCGGGAAGGCGGCGACTACGCCCTGGACTTTCACAGTGATTTAAAAACCCTGCAAATAAAAGAAGGCACCACCCAATGAGCATGGCAAAGACAGAACGGCAACAAGAATTGGTGGCCCGCATGGCGGCCCTCGGACCAACGTTTGCTGAACGCGCCGGCCGCTACGACAGCGAAGCGTCGTTTCCTTTTGAAAACTTTGACGACCTTCGAGACGCCGGGTTTTTGGCGCTTTGCATCCCCGAAGAACACGGTGGTCTCGGAGCAGATTTTGCCACCTATGCCTTGGTGGCCGAAGAGTTGGGTCGCCATTGTGGCTCTACGGCGCTGACTTTTAATATGCACACGGCCACCATGTTGTTGTGCGGCCAGTTGGCTGACGATTTTTCTATGAGTGACGAGGATCGGACGGTCCATGAACAACGTCGAGCCGTCATGTTTCGCAAAGTAGTGGAGGGCGGCGACATTCATGCCCAGTTATTTAGTGAAGGCCATAAAGCGGGAGCCACCGCTGGGGTAATGACTCGGGCGGTGGCGGTAGAAGGCGGATGGCGGGTCACCGGACGCAAAATATTTGCCTCGTTAGCCGACGCTGCTCATTCGTTTAATATCACCTGCAAGGTAGATGAAGAGTCCGACATTTTATTTTTGGGTATTCCTACCGATGCTGAAGGGGTCACCGTGGAAGGCGACTGGGACCCACTGGGCATGCGGGGGACGGTGTCGCGCACCATGATCTTTGACAACGTGTTTGTGCCCGCCGACCGGTTGTATCTGCCCGCCGGCTGTTTTGAACAGATATCAACGCGTTGGCCATTTTTTTATATGACGTTGTCTTTTGCCTTCTTGGGGATTCAACAAGCGGTGCTGGATTTCACCGGCACCTATTTACGGGGCAACAATAGTGATCAAGAACGACGCGACCAACCGCAAAAACAACACGGTTGGGGTCAGTTAGTGCTGGCCCATGAACAGTCTCAGGCCTTGACTTACCGGGTAATTAGCGAAGCAGGGGTCGACCCCACCGAAGAACAAGTACATCGGGCTTGGGCTGCCATGGTTACCGCCATGGACACTGCGCCATCTATGGCCTCGCTGGCTTTGCGGGTTTGTGGAGGCCGAGCATTACTGCGACCCGCACCGCTGGAACGCATTTACCGAGATGCTCGCTGTGGGGCCACCATGTTGCCGTGGAGCGAAGAGGTGTGCTTGGATCGGTTAGGTAAATCTGGCCTTTACGACGACGAGGACACTTCCGCATGACCACCCCCTGGCACCGTATTGAATCTTTCGCCGCCCAGTTCAGCCGCTGTGCGGTAACCGCCGGCCAAACCGCCGTGGTGCTCACCGAAACCGAGAGCCGATCCGAGTTGGTGGCAGCCGCCACCACTGCTTTGGATTTTCTGGGTGCTCACCCGGTAACCGTGACCTTGCCCACCCCGCCGAACCCCGGGCCGGTACCTATTCGTTCTACCGGTGCTTCGGTGGCGCTCGCTGGCCATCCCGCCGCCTTGGCGGCTTTAAAGGCGGCCGATTTTGTCGTGGATTGCACCGTTGAAGGTTTACTCCATGCCCCAGAGTTACCAGAAATATTAGGTGGGGGAACCCGAGTATTGATGATCTCTAACGAACACCCCGAAGTGTTTGATCGCCTGGCCTATGACCCCACTTTGGTAGAGCGGGTTCAAAAAGGCCGGGATGTTCTCGCCGCGGCGACTCAGATGCAAGTCACCTCAGCGGCCGGGACTAACCTCACCATTGACCTCGCTGGCGCAGTGTGTGCAGGCTCAGCCGGCGTAGTTGCCGAGGCCGGCGATATAGCCCACTGGCCCGGCGGCCTGGTGTTGGCCTTCCCGGCGGCCGGAACGGTAAACGGAACGGTGGTTATGGCCCCCGGCGATGTCAACTTAACCTTTAAGGAATACCTTCGTTCGTTCATCACCTTGACCATCGAGAACGATTTCATCACCGACATTCAGGGCGATGGCTTGGATGCCGAGTTGTTCGCTTCATATTTGGCTGCTTGGCAAGAGCCCGAGGCTTACGCCATTAGCCACGTGGGTTGGGGAATGAATCACCAATGCCGTTGGGATGCCCTGCCGCTTTACGACAAGGCCGACATAAACGGCACCGAGTTGCGGGCTTTCGCCGGAAACTTTTTGTGGTCCACCGGGGCTAACGAAACAGCTAACCGTTTTTGCCGAGGCCATTTTGACTTACCTATGCGTGACTGCACGGTGGCCCTAGACGGCCAACCAGTGGTGATCGACGGCCAACTCGTTGACGGTCTGGCTTAACGCTAGGCCCGAGCGACCTGCACCGGTAGGTGTTTAAACCCGGCAATAAAGTTGGAACGCAAACGCTCCGCTGGGCCAGCAGGCTCAATGCTGGCCGTGCGTTTAATGAGTTCTTGCAAGGTGATGCGTATTTCCATGCGGGCCAGCCACGCTCCGAGGCACAGGTGTGGCCCGTTGCGGCCGAAAGCCACGTGTTCATTGTCCTGGCGGGACAGGTCAAAGCGGTAGGGGTCATCAAACTTGCGGTGGTCGTAGTCGGCGGAAATCCACCACAAGACGACCTTGTCGCCTGCGCTTATCTGTTGGCCATGCAACTCGAGGTCTTTGGTAGCCGTGCGGCGGAAGTGGGTGGTTACCGATGTCCAGCGCAAAATCTCTTCCACGGCGGTGTCAATCAGCGATGGATCAGAGCGCAGTAAAGCCATTTGGTCTGGGTTTTCCATGAGGGCCTGCATGCCGCCGGCCAAGGTGTAACGGGTGGTGTCGTTGCCGGCTGCTACTAACAAGGTTAAAAAGTTATTGAATTCCAATTCGCTGAGCGGTTCACCATCGGTGGTGGGGGCGAGGAGTTGAGAGATCACATCGTGGCCGGGGCAGGCTCGGCGTTCGCTTGCTATGTTTTCGGCGTACTTGAAAACTTCCAATCCGGCGGGACTCCGAAAAGGGATAAGCCGGTATTGGTCAGTGTCCACCTGGTCGATGACGTGGTCGGTGTACTCCGGGTCGGTGTTCGAGAGCATTTGGTCACCCCACACCACAAATTGTTTAGCGTCTTCGTCGGGTACGCCCAGCAAGCGGCCCAACATGCGCATGGGGAGTTCTTTGGCAATCTCAGAAACGAAGTCAAACTCATCGTGTTCGACGGCTTGGTCAATAATCCCGGCGGTAAGTTCTCGAATCGGTTCTTCGTAGGTTTCTACGGTACGACGAGTAAAGCCGCGGCTCAGCAAGCGACGCATACGGGTGTGGTCCGGTGGGTCGGTTTCCATGAGGGTGTGTCGGGCTTCGGTTTCTTCGGCGTCCATTTCTTCAAGACGAATGCCTTGTGAAGAGGTAAAGGTTTCCCACTCACGGTTGGCGTTGATGACGTCTTGGTAGCGAGTGAGGGCCCAGAACCCTGACCCGTCTTCTTCGTCTATCCAGGCGACCGGGTCTTCGTTGCGGAGTCGCTCCAGGGTGGCGTAAGGGGCGCCACCGGTCCATGCATCGTGGCTGGTTAAGTCAACGTGGCCGTGGTCGTCGGGTGCTTGCCAAGGGTGCTGGGCGATGCTCATTTGGTTCCTTCTAAGGTGGTGCCGCCGTTCCACGAAACGCCCACGCTGCGCCAGTAGCCAGCGATCATTTCTTGAGGGGCTAAGCGGGTGAGTTCTTCAACCGGAGAATCAAATACCTGTAGCCCCACATCACCGGTGTAGGTCGGGCCGACTTCGGCGTCGTAGCCGCTCATGGTGACCAACTCGTTGAGCGAAGCGGTGCCATCGGCTTCAATAGCGGGCATAAAGCGGTGGTGGATCATGGGTAAGGCATTGACGAAGCCGGTGTGCTCGCTGTGGCCAGTAATAGTGAATTCAGCGTCGATGAGACGCCGGCCGTAAGAAGAACAAGTGGCGCCAAAACGTCCACCGGGTTCTAAGCGGGGCCCGGCTTTGCCCACGGTGACTGGGCGGCTAACCCAAATGTCGCCAAACTTTTTGGGGTAACCCTGAATGTGACCGCGCACCATGGCGTAGTCCTTGTCGACCCAAATGTAGACGCAACGACTGTAGTGCTGGCCTTGATATTGGCAGCGCACCACTACGAAGCATTCTTTGTATTGCATGCGGTCGGGGTCAAGTACCTCGTTGAAGTCGTCGGAACAAGACTGCCAGTCGGCCCAAATGATGGCTACCGCTCCGGGGTCTTCGTCGGCCAGGCTGAGTGGGTCGGGTAGCAACTCGGCTACGGCGGCAGGGTCGGTACGGTACTCGATGGTCAACATGTCGCCCGAGTAATGCCATGGGGGTTGGGGGACTAGTGAAGAATTGCCAGTTGCCGAACGAGGAAAGGTGAAACCCTTAGTGTCTGCCATGTCGGCTACTATATCATTTGGTACCAAACGTTTTCAGAAAACTCACACAAGGAAAAATCATGAACGAAGTACGTCGTATTTTGCTCCAAGGGTCGGTCACCGCCATGACCCTCGAGGGGGATGAATTGGTGGCCGCCGATGGTCGTCACATCGCCGCAGCCGACGCTGTGCATCTGCCGCCTTCACAGCCGGGAAAGATTCTTTGTGTGCACCTCAACCACGTCAGTCGGGTAGAGGAGTTTCAGGTTTCGTTGCCTTCGGCCCCTACCTATTTTCAAAAGCCGACCTCTTCGCTTAATGCGCACCGCGGCGAGGTAGTGCGCCCCGACCGCTGCCACTGGCTCAACTATGAAGGCGAAATCGTCATCATCATGGGACGCACCTGCCGCAACGTGCGTCCCGACCAAGTGGGGGAGTACATCGCTGGCTACAGCATTGGCAACGACTACGGCTTGCACGATTTTCGTGATACCGATGCCGGTTCAATGCTGCGAGTTAAGGGCTCAGATACCTTGTGCCCGGTGGGCCCAGGGTTGGTTACCGGGTGGGATTTCCACAACAAAGGCCTGCGCACCTTGGTGAACGGAAAAGTCGTGCAAGATGGCAACACCAACGAGATGACCTGGGACATGAACTACTTGGTGGCCGATCTGGCCCGCACCATCACCCTGGAACCCGGGGACATGATTTTTTCGGGCACCCCAGCCAATTCTCGTACGGTGTACCCCGGCGACGTAGTAACCGTAGAAGTCGAAGGCTTAGGGGCCTTGACCAACACCATCGTGCATGGCCCAGTGGCTATTGGTGAAGACTGCGGAGCACAACCCAGTGCTTCAGAACAAGTGCTCTCTACCGCTCAAGGTGGCGACTGGGAGTTTCGCGGCATTCGTCCACCAAAATAAGTACCCACGCAAAGCGCCCCCCGGTTAAACCGGGGGGCGCTTCTGGGTTTTTGGGGATACCCATTAGTTAGGTGGCAAAACCGCCTGACTATATTTCAATGTCTGAGACCTAAGAGGCCTCAGGGTTATTTGGGTTCTTGTTTAAGACAGCGGCTAGCCCGGTGGCGATCGCTGCGATAATCAACACCTTGATGGAACGTCCACCAAACTCACCGTGCGCACCCAAGAAGGCGTAGTAGAGGCCCATGATGCTCAAGCCGATACCAGCCAAAGCCACCAGAGGGAACCAGCTTCCATAAACCGGGTCAGCACCTCGTGCAGAGAGTCTATGGAACAAAGCCAAACCGTTGTAAGCAATGTAGAGCAGAACCCAGAGATAAGCCCCTGAGAATATCCACATGGTTACATCCGAGCTGTAAAGAGCGGGGATGGTTGACCCGATGGTGAAAAGCACGATGGCGTTCACTGGGGTACCGGTGTTTGGGTTTACTTTGCTGAAGATTCCTGACAGAGGTCCGAAGAAGTCGCCGTCACGAGCAATGGAGAAAATAATGCGTGATATGGCAGCAATGGCTACGGTCATGGAACCCAAGGTGGCGAGGATGGAAGCTAAAGCCATGAGGCCTCGACCGAACCCGCCAAAGAATTCTTCACCAACCGCAAGTTGAGGGCAAGCCCCGTCGCAACCGGCGGCACCTAAAGCCACTTCGGCCCATGGAGCGCCGCTGGCTGTAGTGGCACCGGTAACCCCGATACCCATCAGGAGCGAGGTGCCCATGATGACCAAGAGGCCGTAGATGATGCCTCGTGGCATAGCCTTGCGAGGGTTTTCGACTTCTTCGGTTAGCGAGCACACAAACTCAATACCGACGAAACTCCAGAAGGCCATTACCAGGCCGGTGGCGAATAATCCTGTGCCACCAAACCAGTCCCAAGCACCGGGTCCGCCGGTGTTGAGGTTGCTTGCCGACCATGAGCCCACATCGCCCAAACCTAAGAATCCGGCGATGCCGAAAATCCAGCGAATGGCCAACATGCCAACCAAGAGCACGGCGCTTACCTTGGCCGCTACTCGAATGCCCATGAGGTTGGGAATAGCGGCGGCAATGACCAGGATCACGATGAACCAGTTCAGACCGGAGCCGGTGTTGAACAGTGCTTGGAGGCCGAAACCACCTGCTGCTGTTTCACCAGGGCCGACCAGCAGGAACATACCTACGAAGGTCAGGCCTAAGAACAGGCCAGCAAACCGACCAGTGGTACCACCAAAGACGTCACGGCCGTATTCGTAAATGGCGCCTGCTTTGGGGTAAGCCACGGCAAGTTCTGCGGCGCTCATACCCAGGCACAGGTTGATGACAAAAGCCACCAAAATGGCCATGACAAAAGACAGCCCCAAGGTGAAGTAGCCAATGAAGTCGGTGACCAGCGTGCTGGTGGCGACCACAAGTGCGGTGCCAGCGACGAAGACGTCTCTCGTACCGAGTGATTTGACGAGGCCTCCCGACCCCCCGGATTGTGTTGCAGTCATGTATTTCTCCCTTAGCTTGCTGTTTGGTACCAAATGAATATTAAGTACACTTTATGCCACATGGAGCGGCCGTTGTCAAGACTTTGCCCGCTACGGGTGGTTGCAGCCAAGGTAGAAAGTGAATATTGTATTTATTTATGAGCATTCCGTACCCTCCATCTTCTCCAAGTTCACGTCGGCGCGGCGTGCTGGCCGACGAAGTAGCGGACTACCTTCGACAGATCATTCTCACCGGTGCGCTTCGTCCCGGTCAAAAAATAGACCAAGACGCAGTAAGCCAAGCGCTTGACGTTAGCCGTAGTCCCATTCGAGAAGCACTGGTTACGTTGGGTCAAGAAGGTCTTCTTGAACTGAACCCTCGCCGTGGCGCTTCGGTCGCCTTGCTCACCCCCGAAGACATTGTCGACCACTTCGAACTCTTTGGCGTCATTGCTGGCCGAGCAGCGGCAATGGCCGCTGAGAGCCTCACTGCCGATCAATTTGAAGACCTACAAAAAGTCCATGACCAGTTCATCCAAGACGACCCCTCCGCCTTGCAACAACTTAACCACGACTTTCACCGGCTCATCAATTTGCACGCCCCTCGCCGCACTCGCTGGCTGCTCCGCCACCTTGAACGCTCCGTGCCGGCCAACTATTACGAATTCGCCGACGGATGGAACCACAAAGCAGTGCACCATCATACCGAGATTCTTGGAGCATTAAGAGAACGCAACCCTGACAAAGCCCGCCAGGCCATGGAATCTCACCTCCACGAAAGCGGTGTAGCGGCCGCCGCTCGCCTTGAAGCCTCAGGGTTCTTTGGTGACCAAGAAGAAAAAACAGTATGACCACCAGCGTCGAAGACCGCCAAGCCATCCGTAGCGAAGTGCGACGGTTGGCTGACAAATATGGCAACGAGTACTGGCGCTCTCTGGAACCCGACCGCTACCCCGAAGAGTTCGTCGCTGACCTCACGGCCCACGGTTGGTTGGCCGCATTAATTCCCGAAGAATACGGCGGCGGCGGGCTCGACCTCACCGGCGCTTCGGTCATCCTTGAAGAAATCGCCGCCAGCGGCGGCAACCCCAGCGCCTGCCATGCCCAAATGTATGTCATGGGCACCTTGCTGCGTCACGGGTCAGAAGAAATGAAGCAGCACTACCTGCCGGCTATCGCTGAAGGCAAATACCGTCTACAAGCCTTCGGGGTTACTGAACCCACCGCCGGGTCAGATACCAGCAGCATTCGCACTAAAGCCGAACGCCAAGGTGACAACTGGGTAATAACCGGACAAAAAATATGGACCTCCCGAGCTCTTTACTCAGACCTCATGGTGTTGTTAGCTCGCACCAGTCCAGTAAAAGAAGGTCAACGACCCTTCGACGGCCTCTCGGTATTTTTGATCCATCTTCGCGACGATCAAGGCGATCTGGTGCCCGGTCTGACCATTAACCCCATCCCTACCATGATGAACCACAGCACCACTGAGGTGTTTTTCGACAAAGTGACCGTGACCGCTGCTGCGCTCATCGGTACCGAAGGCCAGGGGTTCCGCCACATACTCGACGGCATGAACGCCGAACGCATTCTCATCGCATCAGAATGCATTGGCGATGGACGGTTTTTCATTGAGCGCGGCTCGGCCTACGCTACCGAACGCCACGTTTTTGGTCGGCCCATTGGGCAAAACCAAGGGGTGCAGTTCCCCCTAGCCAAGGCCTACGCCAGCCTGCAAGCCGCCGACCTCATGCGCTACAAAGCAGCAGAACTTTTTGACCGCGGCGAACCATGCGGTGCCGAAGCCAACATGGCCAAACTCTTAGCCTCTGAAGCCTCGTGGGCCGCCGGAAATGCCGCCCTCGATACTCACGGCGGGTTCGGTTTCGCAACCGAATACGACATAGAACGCAAACTTCGAGAAACCCGGCTCTACCAAGTAGCGCCCATCAACAACAATCTCATCTTGGCCTTCCTCGGCGAAAAGGTCTTGGGCATGCCCAAGAGTTACTGATGCGCGCCGTGGTCCTCGACGGGGTAAATCAACCCCTCCGCGTGGTGGAAAACCACCCCGAGCCCACGGTGGGTGATGGTGAAACCATTATTGAGGTCACCGCTTGCGGGGTCTGCGGCTCAGACCTTCATGTAGTAGACGGTGACTTCCCCAGTCCCTTGCCTATGGTGCTGGGTCACGAAGTTACCGGAGTACACGAACAACTCGGCCCGGTCATGGTTTATGCGCCCTGGGGGTGCCGAAACTGCCCACAGTGCGCCGATGGCTTAGAACAAATTTGCCCCGAAGCCACTGAAGCCGGGTTATTCACCGACGGCGGGTACGCCGAACGCATGCGCATCCCTGACCCGTCATACCTTTCGCCACTGGGCGACCTTGACCCCATAAACGCCGCACCTTTAGCTTGCGGCGGACTGACCGCCTACCGAGCGGTCAAGCAGGGCGTAGACACCCTGCGGGCTCGAGGAAAAAACGGTCGGGTTATGGTGATTGGGGCGGGCGGTCTAGGCCAGTACGCCATTCGTTATTTGCGTCTCCTCACCGAAGCCCAGGTGGCGGCGGTCGACCTCGCGGCCGACAAACAGGCTTCCGCTCTAGAAATAGGCGCTCATGAAGGGCTCGGCCCCAACGACGATTTAGGTCACGCCGACGTGGTGCTTGACTTCATTGGGGCTGAAGCCACCTTGACCACCGCCGCCCAAGTAGTAAAACGTCAAGGCTTGGTGGCTGTAGTGGGGTTGTTCGGCGGGCGCATTCCCTTTGGTTTAGGAGCGGTGCCCCATGAGGCACGTTTTATGTCTAGTTTTTGGGGGTCCCGCCCCGAACTTGACGAACTCTTGGCTTTCGCTCACCGTGAGCCATCCATCGTTCAACCAGTGGAATCCCTGCCCCTTGACCAAGCCCAAATCGCTCATGACCGTCTCAGAAATGGTGACTTAAAAGGTCGCCTTGTCCTTACCGTGTAGCAACTCACAGAAAGCAACCCGCATGATCCACACCCCACACACTCTGGAATCGTTTCTTACCTTATGTAACGAACATCAGATCCATACCGTAGAAATCGCCGCCCCTGACACCCAAGGTCATCTGCGAGGCAAGCGGGTACCGGTGGATCGTTTCTTTGCTACCTGTGTACACAAGGGGGTCAACATCGCCGACGCCATGTTTGTTTTTGATATGCAAAATGATTTGCCTGATAATGAGTTCGTCAACATGGAGACCGGTTATTTGGACGCCTGTTTAATGCCGGATGTATCAACCGGTCGTTTACTGACCCATCGTCCAGGGTACGCCTTGGTGTTTTCCGATGCTTTTGGCGAAGATGGCAAACCGCACCCGCTTTCACCGCGGGCCGTATTGGCGAAACAAATTGAGCGATGCCGTGAACAAGGCCTGGATCCTTTTGTGGCAACCGAATTAGAGTTTTACCTTTGTGATGCCGACTGGGATCGGGTGCAAAACCACATTCAATACAGTTCGTTGACCGATGCTCTGGAACTCGAAGAAGTTATTGCGGATATGCGTGCTGCTCTGGCTGGTGCAGGCATAGAAGTTGAAGGGTCAAACGCCGAGTACGGTCCGGGTCAGATTGAAATCAACTGCGGGCCTGCCGATGCCATGACCACCGCCGATAACACAGTGCTTTATAAGTCAATTGTGCGCCAGGTAGCGGTACAGCACGGCCTGCGAGCCACTTTTATGCCCAAACCTTTTACCGAAGAGTCCGGTTCGGGCATGCACGTGCACACCAGTCTAAATGCTGAGGGGGTGAACGCCTTTGCCGACGCCCAACACCTTCCCAACGAACTCATGGCCCAATGGACGGCCGGGCAATTGGCCCACGCCCCAGCCATGTCGCTTATTTCAGCGCCAACGGTAAACGGCCCCAAGCGGGTACGCCCCTATACCTTTGCTCCCACCCATGTTTTATGGGGGTTAGATAACCGCACAGTATTAGCGCGTTGTGTGGTGGCCCCGGGGTCTTCGGCCAACCGGGTGGAGTTTCGCCAAGCGGGCTCAGATGCTAATCCTTATTTGATGTTGGCCGCAATTTTAGCCGCCGGGTCTGACGGGTTAAGCCAGGCTTTGGAATTGCCGGCCATGACCGAAGGTGACGGCTACACCAACCCGGGTGAAGCCACCGCATTGGCTACCAATCTTGCCGGTGCCATTGAAGCATTTAAAGGGAGCACCTTGGCGGGCTTGTTAGGGGATGATTTCGCGGCCAGTTATGTCAGCCTGGCCCAGGCCGAGGTGGCTCTGGCCGCCGAGCATTCCCCTGACGTTGATGAGGTCAACGATTGGGAACGAGCTCGCTTTCTGGAATTCAGTTAGGAGCGGCCATGATGGATATCGCTACCCAAGAAATTTATCTTCAAGGGATCCCCCACGAGGACTTCGCCAAGTTGCGAGCCACCGAAGGTTTGGTATGGCACCCTTACGAGGACAATGGCTTTTGGGCCGTTACCCGCTATCAAGATGTACGTCAGGTCTCAAGAAACCCTGAGATATTTTCGTCAGCCATTGGGCACACCAACTTGTGGGACCTTGAGGCAGATGCTTTAGAGGCCCGCCGGTCGCTTATTGATTCTGATTCTCCGAGTCATACTCGGTTGCGGCGTGTGGTGTCTTCGCTCTTTACGCCCCGCAATTTGTTGGTTTGGGAAGAAACTATTCGTCGGATTGCTGGGGAACTTCTTGATGCTTACCTTGAAGAGGGGGGCGGTGATTGGGTAGAAAAAGTAGCGGCACCTTTACCTATTCAGGTCATTCTTTCCATCTTGGGGGTTCCCCTTGAGGAAGCCGACTACATGGTGGAGTTAACTAACCATTTGGTGGGGGGCACCACTGGCCAACAAAACCCTCTGCCTGATGATGCCTATGGGAACACCACCCCGGTTCGTCTGCTGCCTTTTAATAGCCCGGCCAGCCATGCCCTTTTTGAATACGGAGCCAGGATCGGTGAAGACCGACGGCAATCACCGCAAAAAGACTTGGTGACCCAGTTGGTTTTTGCCGAGGTTGAAGGCATCAGCTTGACGGCCGAAGAGTTTCGCAACTTTTTTCAGCTGCTTATTTTTGCCGGAAACGAAACCACTCGGACAGCCATGATTCATGGAGGAGAGGCCTTTGCAGATTTTCCTGACCAATGGCAGCGGGTGCTTCACGACCCCAACTTGGTGGATACCGCAGTAGAAGAAGTGTTGCGCTGGGCTACCCCGGTACTGCATTTTCGCCGTACTACCCAGGTGGCCACGCAACTGGCGGGCACCGATATTGCGGCGGGCGAAAAAGTGGTGATGTGGTATGCCTCGGCTAATCGGGATGAGACGGTTTTTGCCGACCCCTTCACCTTTGATGTGGGGCGCCAAGAAAACGATCACTTTGCTTTTGGCGGGGGAGGCCCTCACTTTTGTTTAGGAGCATTTTTGGCTCGATTGGAGATTCGAGTGCTCATTGAAGAGATGCGTGAAAGAGGCATATGCCTGACCAAAAATTCTGAACCAGTGCGACTGGATTCCAACTTTGTTCACGGTGTGCTTTCTTTGGACCTGGCTGCCCAAGGAGGATCAACAGTATGAGCGAAGACCTGGTGGAGGTGCAAGTAGATGCAGAAAAGTGCATCGGTATTGGCAATTGCGAGATGTTGGAGCCCGAAGTGTTTTTGCTCAACGATGACACCGGGGTGGCTTCGACGGTAGGAACAAGGTTGTTGTCGTTGGAGCGTGCCGAAAAAGTGGTGGCCGGTTGCCCTAGTGGGTCGCTGAGCATTCGCGCAGCCAAATAGGGCAAGAAGTAGAGACCGACTTGCTGGTTGAAATTGACTTCGTATACGGTATACCAAAGAACGGAGGAGGGCAATGGAAGTAGTAATCGATGCGTTTGAACAACCCCTAGTAGCGAGCGCCTCTGCCACCCTTGCCGGGTGGAACGCCGCCTTGAACGAGATGTTTTCTTTTCGCGGCGACCCCGGCGCCCGATTAATGGCCCTCACCGAAAACGACGCAGGCTTCGTTATGGGTTTAGTGGTCACCACCGCGGGAGAAATACTCGGAGGTGCTGACCCACAGCGAGCAGAACTGCAAGCCGACCTTTTGGCCGCCGATTATCGTTCACGAAGTGCCTCCCCCCGCGAGCGCAACCATGTAGAAGCACTCATCACCATGGTTGAAGGAAACTTCACGCAGGCCGCACAACGCTGGGATGCCATCGCCGCGGCGCACCCCCACGACCTCATCGCCATACGTATGGCACATGATCTCTACCTCCATGTAGGAGACAGCCCACGACGACTACAGTCATCGCAACGCGCTGCCCAAAACTGGACATTGGCGTCTCCCGGCCAAAGTTGGGTAAACGGTGAATTGGCGTTCGCCTTTGAAGAGTCTGGACACTTTGCCGAAGCAGAAGAAAAAGGTTTAGCGGCCCTAGCCGCCGACCCAGACGATGCGTGGGCCCTCCATGCCCTGGCCCATGTTTATGAAAGTCAACAGCGCCACCAAGACGCCATGGACTTACTTACTTCCACGCAAGACCGGTGGGAAACCCAAAACCTTTTTTCCACCCATCTCATTTGGCATCTCGCAATAAGGCTTATTGCTAGTGGCGAAATTACCGCTGCTTTGGCCGTGTTTGATGATGAAATACAAAAAGCCGAACGAGGCTTTGCTTTCGCCGACCTCACCTCGCTTATTTGGCGCGCCGAACTCGCTGGCTACGAAGTCGGTGATCGTTGGCAACAAGTAGCAGATTGTTGGGCCACGGTAGATGAACATCACCACTCTGCTTTTCTTGATGTCCACGCCTCCATGGCTTTCGCCACCTGCCCGGAGTCCCCGGCCGCACGGCAGTTCTGGGTGACCCTAGAAAAATCCCATAATGCATTGCATTGTGAAAATGACGAGATCTTTGCTCAAGTAGTCAAACCTCTTGGCGAAGGGTTCCGGCAATACCGAAATTTTGATGGCCAAACTGCGGACACGTTGTCGGCGGTCTTTCCGGCACTCCAAAGTATGGGAGGCAGCGTGGTTCAACGCCAAGTAGTAAAAATGACCCAACGAGCAGCTAAAGAGCAAGCAGAAAGTATCAAGGAATGACCCAAACTATTGATCTGGCCGACCCGGCGCATTACGACCACGGCATACCTCAGGGTCTCTTCGATGAAATTCGCTCTCGCCCCGGCCTGGTCTGGAACCCCTCCGGGCCTTACGGGTCAGGGTTCTGGTCAGTAACCCGGCTCGCGGACCTCGTAGAGGTCTCTCGTGATACCACCACCTACTCCTCTGAGTTAGGCCACATTCAAATTTACGACATCGACGCAGATGTGCGACCTGGTCGGGCATCCATGATTGACCTTGACCCGCCGGTCCATACCTGGCTCCGTCGTTTGGTGAGTTCGGCTTTTACTCCAAAACACGTACAAAAATATGAAGAGTCTATTCGTGGCCGAGTAAAGGCTCTTGTCGAAACTTTTGTGGAGGCCGGCGGCGGTAACTGGGCAGAAGCCATTTCGGCTCCCATTCCGGTCGGAGTGATTTGCGACATCATGGGGGTGCCCGAAGCCGACCATCAACTCATGATCGAAATGTCCGACCACCTCGTGGAAGGCACCTCCAGCGAACCCTTGGAACCCACGGCCTACGGCAACACCAAGCCGTTGCGAGAATTGCCCTTTGAAAGCCCCGCCGCTTACGGAATAGAGCAATACGCACGCCGAGTTCGAGCAGAACGGTTGGCCAATCCTCAACCCGACATGCTTACCCAACTGGCCACCGCCACCATCGACGGCCAAGCCCTAACCGAAACCGAATACGCCCGCTTCTTTCAACTCATGATTTTTGCCGGCAACGAAACTACCCGATCGGCCATGTCGCATTTGGCTGCTTGCTGGTCAGCATTCGGAGAGCAGTTTGACCGCCTTCGAAGCGACCCTTCGCTACTAGACAGCGCCGTTGAAGAAGTCGTGCGCTGGTCTTCACCTATTCTTTACTTTCGCCGCACCGCTACTTGCGACACCGAACTCTCTGGCACCAAAATCGCTGCCGGAGACAAAATCGTGATGTGGTACGCCGGAGCCAACTTTGACCCCGCTCAGTTTCCCAACCCGCACAAGTTTGATGTGGGCCGCCCCCGTGTGCCCACCAATGTGGCCTTCGGTGGCGGCGGAGCCCACTTTTGTTTAGGGGTCTCTCTGGCCCGCATGGAACTCGCTATTTTGATAGAAGAGGTCTTGGCCGCCAACGTAGACCTTGAACTACTTCAACCCATGAAATACGTAAATTCGAACTTTGTTAACGGGGTTGCTGAAGCACATATAGCGGTAAAGAAGCGAAATCAAAAATGAAACCGCTCGAAGGACTAAAGGTCATCGATGCTGCCACCATTTTGGCCGCTCCCTTTGCCGCCACCATTATGGGCGAGTTCGGTGCCGAGGTGATAAAAGTGGAACAACCCGGGGTAGGCGACCCCATGCGACGACTGGGCACCGAAAGCCCCACCGGAGATACCTACTGGTGGTTAAGCGATGCCCGAAACAAGGTCAGCGTAGAGATCGACCTCCGCACCGACGATGGGGCCGCTGAACTCAAAGAACTAGTCGCCCAAAGCGATGTACTTATCGAAAACTACCGCACCGGCACCATGGACCGCTGGGGTTTGGGCTATGAACAACTACGACAGAAAAACCCCGGGCTCATTCAACTTTCCGTCAGCGGTTACGGCCGGGTAGGCCCGCTCGCCACTACCGCCGGGGTAGCGCGCATTGCCGAAGCTTTTACGGGATTTAGCGACCTCACCGGCCAAGCCGACGGACCGCCCGCTATGTCGGGAGCCTCTGGATTGGCCGATTACCTCACCGGACTCTACGGAACCATCGGTGTACTCCTAGCCCTCGAAGCCCGGCAAAAAACCGGACAAGGGCAACTGGTAGATGTAGCTCTCTACGACGGCATTGCCAAAGTGCTCGACGAGCTCATCCCCGTTTTTGCCGCCACCGGAGTAGGCCGCCAACGCATGGGTGGCGAAACCCACCGTTCGGTGCCTCACAACAACTACCAAGCGGGCGACCAGCAATGGGTAACCGTGGCCTGCACCAACGATCGTATGTTTAATCTGCTGGTAAAAGCCATGGGACAAGAAGAACTCCTCAACGATGAACGCTTCGCCACCAACCAAGCCCGTATCGCTCACCGCCCGGTAGTTAACGCAGCGGTAGCCACCTGGGTAGCTGATCATCCGGCCGACCAAATCGTGGCCGCCTGTAACGAGGTGGGTATTCCCTGCGGCAAGGTACAAACAGTGAGCGAATACTTGGCCCACCCGCAGGTAGCGGCCCGAAATTCTGTGGTCACCATAGATGACCCCCGCCACGGCGCTATCTCCGTCACCGGGGTGGTTCCCACCCTGCACGACACCCCCGGAGAGATACGTTTTCTCGGCGGCCCGCTCGGTGAAATATCGGTACAAGAAATTCTTGACCGTTGGCAAAATGGCTTAACCCTCTAAAGGAAACGACTATGTGGAACCTCACCCCCCAACAAGAAGCTTTGCAACAAAAGGCCCGGGAACTGGCCACCGAGGTGATCGCCCCTCGAGCCGCCGAAATCGACCGCACCGAGCAGTACCCGTGGGACAACGTGGCTACATTGCAAGAAGCCGGGTTTACCGGCATGACCGTGCCTCAAGAACTGGGCGGGTTGGGGCACTCGTTTCTTGATGCCGTACTGGTCATTGAAGAAATGGCTAAACATTGCGGGGTCACCGGCCGGATTGCCGTAGAAGCCAATATGGGGGCCATCTCGGCTGTGCTGGCCTACGGCACGGAGAGTCAAAGAAAAATGGCTGCCGAATTTGTGCTCAACGGGGACAAACCAGCGATCTGCATCACCGAACCAGATGCCGGAAGCGCAGCTTCTTTGATGACTACCCGGGCCGATAAACGAGGAAATACCTATGTATTGAATGGTAAGAAACACTGGATCACCGGCGGCGGGGTGTCCAAACTGCATTTGATCTTTGCTCGAGTTTTTGACGAGCAAGGTCAAGAACAAGGCATCGGCGGATTCTTAGCCATCCGTGACGAGACCCCCGGTTTAAGTTTCGGAAAACGTGAACCCACCATGGGTCTGCGGGGTATCCCCGAAATGGAAGTTATTTTCAAAGATATGGAGGTGGCTGCCGACATGGTGTTATTACCGCCCTCCGGGTTTCGGCGCGGTTTTGCCGACCTGATGAATGCTTACAACAGCCAACGTGTGGGGGCCGGAACGGTTGGTTTGGGTATTGCCGCCGGGGCTTATCAACGAGCACTCGAGTTTGCCAAAGAGCGTGAACAATTTGATCGACCCATCGCTGAGTTTCAAGGACTGCAATGGATGCTGGCTGACATGTGCACCAAACTCGAAGCGGCCCGCAGCCTTTTGTACCGGGCGGCGGAGTCTCGCGGAAGCCAAGACAGCCCTTTCCCCGATGCCTCGCTCGCTGCTCAAGCCAAGATCTTTGCTGCCGAAACCAGCATTGAGGTAACGAACGATGCGCTTCAAGTATTTGGGGCGGCCGGCTACTCCCGAAACAACCCACTGGAACGCATGTACCGCGATGTGCGAATGTTCACCATCGGAGGCGGTACGGCACAGATTTTACGCACCGTGGTGGCCTCGCGCATTTTGGAACAAAAACTTCCCCAAACCCGTGACGGCTACCGCAAGATGATGGGTTAAAGCAATGGCAGTTTCCATGGGTTTACGACCAGTAGGACGCGATGACCGTCGCCTCGCTGAACTGGCTTACAACCAAATATTGCATGCCGTGTTGGACGGGATTTTTCAACCCGGTGATCGTTTGATTATGGACCGCTTAGCTGAAGAACTTGAAATGTCTCGTACTCCGGTGCGTGAAGCCCTACAACGCATGCAAAACGATGGCCTGTTGGTGGCGGCGGCCAAGGGCTACACCATTCGCGGTGTTACCGCTTCCGACGTAGCGGCCATGTATCAGGCTCGTGAACCGGTTGAAGGCTTCGCCGCCCGGTTGGTGGCGCAAACCGGAGAGCAACACCGGCCGCTTCTGGAAGGTGCGCTGTGCGGGCTTAATGAAGCACAAGGAGCAAAACCCTCGGACCAATTTTTAGCCAACCGAGCTTTTCATCGAGCCACCTTGGAAGCAGTCGCCAACCCAGTGTTGCTTGATTGTTTTGACACCATTTGGGGTCGGGGCATGGCCGTATTATCTTTTGCGGAGACTGCACGATCGGGCCCCCAGGTAAGCGAAGTTGCCGAGCATCGGCAACTCTTGGAGGCTCTCTTAAGCGACGATCCCAACCGGGCAGAAGAAGAAACTTTAGCTCACATTCGGCGAGGGGCCGCTTCAGTTGACGATTAGAGGTACGGCAGGTACATCGTGTTTTCCCACTCGGTGATTTGATTTTGGGCTTTCTCTAAATCACCTACGGCAGCCACATATTTTTCCCATTCGTCTGCTTTGACGGCAACAAACTGAGCCACCATGGCCGGACCGATGGCCTCTACAAAATCTGTATCGGCCACCAGTGTTTCTAACGCTTCTTTCAAATTGTTGGGTACATGCTCTTCGGTGCAAGCCGTTTCCAGGGCATCGCCGGTTTCTGGATCAGGGCAAGTCAAGCCTGCGGAGACCCCCAAGCGAGCTGAAGTGAGTACGGCGGCCACTGCGGTATGAATGGTGGCTGCGCCATCAGGCATACGATTTTCTAGTCGGGTACTGGCGTTACGCTCAGGGTTCACCCGAACGGTGGCCCCTCGGTGGTCGTGCCCCCAGTTCAGCCAGTAACCCGAAAGTTGTCCGGGCTTAAGACGCTTATAAGAATTCACCGTAGGGGCACAAAGAGCGGCCGCCGCGGGCAAGTGATGCAGTTGGCCAGCGATGCACTGGTGAGCCAACAACGAAAGCCCGTCGGAAGCAGCGGGATCCAAGAGAGCGTTGTTTCCTTCCGCGTCTAACAAACTGAAATTTATATGGAGGCCATTTCCGCCAATATCGCTATAGGGCCGAGGCATAAAAGAAAGTAAATGGCCATTGGTGTAGGCCACATCTCGCGCCATGGTTTTAAAGAGAAAAGTTTCATCGGCCGCCGCTAAGGCATCGTCATATTCAAGAGTGAATTCAAACTGGCCGGTGTCGTATTCGGTGTTGATGGACTCCACTCGAAACCCAACTTTTTGCGAGGCCTCCCAAATGGCTTCAGCAACTCCGGCTGGATCGTTGATGGGACCGGTGCCGTAAACAAAAGATCCAGGGCAACTGTAGGGCTGCCATCCGCCTTGGTTATCGGGTTCCATAACGTAGGCCTCAAGTTCAATGCCGATCTGGGGGCGGTAACCGAGATCTTCCCAAGCGGAGATCGCTTCTTTCAAAACGTTTCTTGGAGCCAAAGCCAAGGGCTCAGCATTGCGTTCCAGGTCGCCCACCACGACCCCAACGCGATCTTCCCAACCGGGTTGGACTTCAGACATAGCAAAGTGACATTCCATGTCGGGCATGCCTTCCAAAATCATGGCACCAGGGGCGGGAACCATGTCGCGGTCGTAACCCAAACCAAAGACAGCGATGGCGTGTCGGGTGCCGCGGTGGGCCAAATGCCCGGGTAGGTATTTTCCTCGGGAGATGCCCAAATGGTCGGGCCACAGCACACGGACGCGGTCGTATTGACTCATGTTGTTTCCTTTAAATGGTTGCGGATGAGTTGGTTTACTTGGTCGGGTTTTTCAAGATTACTGAGATGCCCGGCGCCGGTTACCTCGGCGTAGTGGGCTTGGGGAATGAGTTGAGCTAAGAGTTGGCTGTAAGCGGGCGGGGTTTCGGTGTCCAAGTCACCTACCAATACCAGAGTGGGGCACGAGATTTCCGGCAGGCGCTCTCGGGTATCGTGGCTGGGGAGGCAGCGCACGGTGGCCGCTAACCCAGCGGGGGAGATGCGTTCCATGGCTGCGATGGCTATAGCCAAGTTTGCTGAACTTATTTGTGGGCCAGCTACCGATTGAAGAACCATGGGGGCGATGTCGCCAGGGGTTTTCCCCTCGGCCAAGGGCTTAAGGCGCTGGTCGGCCCATGTTTGTGCATCGGTGGTGCCGTCCAGACCAAAGGCAGGGCTGGTGTCTAATAAGACCAAACTGGAGATGCGCTCGGGGTGTTCGAGGGCAAAGTGTTGAGCCACCATGCCCCCTAAAGAAAGCCCCACCACGACTGCTCGTTTAACCTCCAAGGCGTCAAGCAGGTTAGCGACCGCCTGGGCAAGGTGAGAAAAAGTAAGAGAATCGGGGCCAGGTGCCGAGGCTCCATAGCCGGGCATGTCCCAGGCTACGCAACGGTAGGTGTCAGCCAAGTCGAGAAGTTGGGGCTCCCAAGCAGTCCGTGAGCCGCCGAGGCCATGCAGAAATAACATGACCGGTCCGGTACCGGCCTCTCGCCAAGCGAGAGGAGTGGCGTCAATGTCTTGACAGGTGGGAGAGATGTTGTTCCTTTTGGCTATGAGTAATTCGTTTGGCACCAAACAGTAGTGTGGCGTTATGGATAATGCACTAATGAACAGTAAAGGTCAAATGCCGGCCGGTGAAAAATTGGTAACCGACAAAATGGCCGCTCTTTCTTTAGATCTTGATTCTTTGGCTTCGGTCTCAAATATTTTTCGAGCGGCGACCGCCGTGCGCACCCACATGGAACGCACGGTGTTGAGTAGCCACGCCTTGTCGTGGAGTGCTTTCGTGGTGCTTTTTGTGCTGCGGGTGTGGGGGGAGCAAGAATCCCGAGGTTTAGCGGGTGAGGCAGGAATAACCGCCGGCACGTTGTCGGGGGTGCTCGACACGTTGGAGCGTAAAGGTTTCAGCGAACGGAGTGCCCACCCTGCAGACCGAAGAAAAGTAGTGGTTGCGCTCACCACCAAGGGCCGGACAGTAGTTGACGAGATAATGCCGGCCTTTAACCGAGAAGAAGCACGAGCAACTGGCCGGTTGACCGAAGCCGAAATGGCTGAACTCGCCCGCTTGCTGCGCATTGTGTTGGAAACCACTCAAGATATAGACAAGTGAAGAACGAGGAGCTTTTTTGGCCTCACGATGAAGAATTACTGCAATCGGTTATGGATTGGAGTAAGCATCGGATCATTCACGGGCAAGACCCACTTACCGCCGCCCGCTCGGTAGGTGAACTCAATGCAGAAATGGGAGAAACAGTAACCCCGGAGGGCATTGGTGGCTCAGAAGCTTTACGGCTATTTAGCGAGGTGCTGGTGGCGGCCACTCGAGCCCAAGATGACCCCATGAACTTGGCTTATATTCCGGCTGCCCCAACTGAAGCTTCGCTGGTATTTGATTTAGCGGTGAGTGCGGCAGAAGTATTTGCGGGCACGTGGGAAGCAGGAGCGGGGGCCATTGCTGCTGAAAATCAAGCCTTGGCCTGGTTGGTTTCTTTACTGGACTGGCCCGAAAGCGCAGGTGGGTGTTTTGTTTCGGGGGCCACTCTGGGCAACTTGAGCGCTTTGGTGGCCGCCCGAGATAAAGCTAAGCGATCTGGAAGGTCAGGCTCTTGGCGTTTTGCTGCGACCACCGACGCCCATAGTTCGGTGGCGGCGGCGGCCCGGGTGATGGATTGCGGGGTTCTTGAAGTGCCAGGCGATCCGCGGGGACGCATGACCGGCGAAGCCCTCGAAGCAGCCCTGGTTAAAGATTCGGCTGGGGTGTTTGCAGTGGTTGTTTCGTCTGGGACGACCAACGCGGGGGTTATTGATGACTTGGCCGGGGTAGCCGAAGTGTGTCAACGCCGAGACCTCTGGCTGCATGTGGACGGGGCATACGGTGGGGCGGCCTTGGCGGCACCCTCGGCTCGTAATTTATTTTCCGGAGTAGAATTTGCTGATTCTTTTGTGGTGGACCCACACAAATGGTTGTTTGCTCCTTACGACTGCTGTGCTTTGTTATATCGGCAGCCGGAACATGGGGCGAATGCTCATTCTCAGTTCGCTAGTTACCTCGACCAAGTGGACCGCAACGAGTGGAACCCAGCAGATTACGCCATTCATTTGACACGCCGGGCCCGCGGTTTACCGTTTTGGTTTTCTTTGGCTACTTATGGTACGCAAAAATATGAAGAAGCTATAGAAGCGACTCTGGCGGTGACGCAAGGGGTGGCTACCGAGATAAAAGCACGCGACTATTTGCATTTGGTGATGGAACCGGATCTCTCGGTGCTGCTTTTTGAGCGAACGGGTTGGGTCATGGATGATTATGTGGCCTGGTCAAACGATAAAGCCACCAAGGGGGTGGTGCTGTGTGTGCCCACTACTTGGCAGGGCAGACCGGTATTGAGAATGTGTTTTGTGAACCCCTTAACCCAGATCGATCAAGTGGTTGAGGTACTCGAGACCTTGGCCTGCTAGATTGTTTGGTACCAAACGAATAGATGAGGTGAGCCATGGGTGAGATCGTTGGTGCAGCAATTATTTCGCATGTTCCACCCATTGTCATGCCCGAAGCCGACCGGCGAGCCCTCAATGACGGAAAAGAAATAAGCCTGGTGCCCGGTCTGCGCCGCCTCCGAGAAGAAAAAGTCAACCCTCTCGCCCCCGACACCATCGTGGTGCTCGATACCCATTGGTTTACTTTGGTGGAAATGGTGGTCACCGCCCACGATCGCCGCATCGGCCACTACACCTCCGATGAATTGCCCCGCGGCATGGTGGCCATGCCCTACGACATTCCGGGCGACCCCCAACTGGCCCACACCCTTGAAGCCTTGGCCACCGATCGAGACGACACCTGGATCACCGCCAACGATGACCCACACCTACCTATTCATTACGCCACGGTAAACCTTCTGCCTTTCTTACAAGGCAACGAACGCTGGATGACCGCCAGTATTTGTGGCACGGCCAGCAGCGAGGATTTTTTACTCTTTGGCCAACTCCTCGGTCAAGCCATTCGTCAACTGGATCGCCGAGTTTTACTGATCGGTTCGGGCGGGCTCAGCCATCGCTTCTGGCCTTTGCAGGAGTTTCGCCAACACGAATCTTCAGACCCCATAAACGTCATTACCCCCGAAGCCCGAGCGGCCGACCAAAAAATCTTGGCCTCTTGGGAAGCGGGCGATCATCGGTCAGTCATTGACAACATGAAGGATTTTCGCCAACACGCACCCGAAGGCATGTTTGGCCATTACCTGATGATGGCCGGAGCCCTTGGAGGGCGTAACTGGACGGCTACCGGTGAGCTTTTCTCAGATTACGAAGCAGCGGCGGGCACCGGTCAAGCACATGTGTGGTTCGATCAACCAGCCAACGGGTAGACGGCCTAGAAGCTAAAGCCCGGCTACTTCTGCGAGAAACCAGTCCACCAAACGGTCGGCTTGTCGCCGGTTCTCTTGGGCCCGCTGCTGGTTTTCGGTGCGTAGATTATCTGGGTCAAGACCCAAAGTAGTCATTTCGTCAAGCCCCTGGTTGATCCACTCGTCGAGCAGCAACGGGGTGACCTCGGGGTGAAACTGGGTGCCCAAACTGCGGCCGCTACGAAACATCTGAGAACTCACCGCGTTGCGAGCCAGCTCGGTTGCTCCCTCGGGCACCGAAAATTGGTCGTAGTGCCACTCAAACCAAGGCCCACTCCCGACCTCAGCCACGTCTGAGGTCACCGGGCACCAACCGATTTCTGGTTGCGGCGATTTTGTCACCTCACCCCCTAAAGCGACCGACAACACTTGAGCCCCAAAACACATACCTAAAACTGGCGTTCCTTGGCTATGGGCTTCCTGCACCAAGGCCACCTCACGGTGAATCCACGAAGCAATGGGTTCGGTGTTGGCCAGCGACCAAATAGCGCCAGTGACCACTAGGAGATCAAAAGACCCAAGATCAGGGAATGGTTTATGCGAAACCGGGTCCTGCGGGTCATCAAGTACCCGAAATATTTCAAGAGCAAAACCCCGAGATTGCAAGTGTTCGCCCACCCCTTCGGCCGGGCCAAACTCATCGTGTTCAATAACCAAGGCTCGCATGCCCAGAGGTTACCTCGCGGCTAAGGTTTGCCTATGGCCGTGCCCGAACCTTCCTCGGCAGTTTTTGCCGCCCAAGAAGGCAACATTGTTGAACCGTTGGTCGATGGTGGGGTGGCTTTTGATCGGATTGCCACTGCGGTAGAAAACGCCGGCACCTCAGTAGCAGTCTGTGTGGCATTTCTCGAAATATCTGCGGTGTTTCCTAACGGGAGAGGAACATTTTTTGACCTGCTTGACCAAGCAGCGGCCCGCGGGGTGCAAGTAAAAGTACTCATGTGGGACCCCCAAGGCCCGGCAGTCGAGGCCGAAGACACTTTATGTGCCGATGAAAAAACCGCCCAGTTGCTGGCCAGCCGAGACACCCAATGGCAGATGCGTTGGGATAGCGCCGGACAGTTCTGTCAACACCAAAAAGTATGGCTTGTTGATGTCGGCACTCCGCAAGAAGTGGCTTTCGTAGGAGGCATTAATATTGGCCAAGGTTCTATGGCCGGTCCTCAACACCTTGAACAAAGTTTTGGCCAACGTAACGAGCAGTACGGCAACGTTCATGACGTGCACTGTTTGCTTAAAGGCCCAGCGGCCACCGATGTGCACCGCAACTTTGTTCAACGCTGGAATGGCGCCTCAGAACAAAACCGACCCTTCGGTTATTGGCCGCCTGCTGGCACGGTGGATTTGCCAGAGCCCACAGTGCGCAGCGCCCCAGCAGGTTCCACCCGGGCGCAAATTACCCGCAGCGTGCTGCCCGGCCTTTACCAGTCATTGCCGACCGGCGAAAACAGTATGCGCCAGCAGTACCTTGAAGCCTTAGCCTCGGCCCAGCAATACGTTTATCTCGAGAATCAAATCCTGCTCAGCCAGGCTTGCTTAACGGTGCTTCATGAGGTTCTGGAACGTGGGGTGTCGGTGTTTGCTTTGGCTCCCGGAGTGCCGATGAAGGAATTAGCCGCCGCCCAAGCCCACCCTGGAATCGCCGCCGGTTTTGACGCTTTGGCGGCCTGTGGCCGGTACCCCAATTTTTGTTTAGCAGCTCCAGCGGCTTTGCGCAGTTGGGGCTACGAAGACATTTATGTGCATAGTAAAACGGCCATCATCGACGACCAGTGGGCCACCATCGGTTCAACCAACCTGATCTTTACTTCTTTCCAGGGGGACACCGAGATGAATGTGTCGTTTTGGGACGCTGCGTTGGTTCGTGATTACCGAGTACAACTAGTGGATGAACAGACCGGGTCTTCTTCGATTGAATTCTCGGGGCGAGAAGCCATAGAAAATCTGACTTTGGTGGCCCAAGCAAACGCCCTGCGCAAAGAACATGGCGAACCTTTGGTGGGTTATGCCGCCGCACTGGACCCTGCTACTTGGGCGCGAAACTAGGTATACCCCGGCATTGTCACACCCGAGGTCTACCTTTGGGGTATGGAAATTATTACCGTCTTCGCATTGTTGGTTGCCTTGGTCGCGGTGGTTTGGGCTCTACGACAGTCTTCAAACCCCGCCGTCCCTCCGTTGGATAACACTGCCTTAGCTCAACACATCGGCGCAGAAGTAAAAGCACAAATGTCTGAAGTGGCTACGGCAGCTCTCGAAGCCAACAATAAACAGTTCCTCACCTTGGCTGACCAAAAAATGCAAGGGCTTCAAGCGCCCTTTGACGCCGAAATGAAAAAGCTTGCCGAGGAGGTTGGCCGCTTAGAAGAATCAAACAAAACCCGCAAAGGCGCGGTGGATGAGTTGATGAAACAAATGGGCACCAAGATCACCGAATTAAATACTTCTACGGTGACCCTGTCGGAAGCATTGAGGTCACCCACCTACCGAGGGTCATGGGGCGAGCAACAACTGCGCAACGTCATCGAAATGTCCGGCATGACCCCGTATTGCGACTTTGAAGAACAGACCGGGGGAGAAAACCGTGAAGGCACCGGGGTGCGCCCCGATGTTCGGGTGCGGCTACCCAACGGAGCCCACCTGGCCATTGACGCCAAAACTCCTTTCGATGCTTACGCCCGAGCCCAAGAAGCAACCGACCCGGCGGTAGTGGAGTTGGAATTAAAGGCCCATGCGAAAGCATTGAAGAGACACGTCGACGATCTTGCCTCAAAAAAGTATTGGGAGCACAACGATGGCCCAGCCCCGGAGTACGTCATTTTGTTTGTCCCCGGTGAATCGTTTTTGGCTGATGCGGCGCGAGCCCGCCCAGAGTTGTTGGTTGAAGCAATGAACAAAAAAGTATTGCTGGCTTCTCCGGTCAATTTATTGGCCTTGCTTTGGGCGGTTCATCGCGGATGGCAAGAGGCCCGGATTTCGGAAAATGCTCGAGAGATTGCCGAACTCGGAGAAGACCTTTATAACCGCGTCGGGGTGTTGCTCGAACACGTTGACAAAACAGGGCGAGGGTTAAATACCGCGGTGAACGCTTACAACAAGTTGGTGGGTTCGGTAGATGGCCGCCTCATGCCGTCACTACGCAAGTTCCCTGAACTCGGGGTCGGAAGCGATGAACTTTCCACCCCGCAGCCGCTTGAAGCGTTACCGCAGCAGGTGCAATCCGCTGAATTGTCGACCCCAGACGACGACTAAAACTGCCAAGTGCTGGTTACCTCAAGGCCGCTTCAACGACCTGGTCATCGCCCCGAGTTCCTATCTCGGTGGCTACTCGTGCCGTGTTGAAACCGACCAGAATCGGTCAATGCGCTGTCGGCAAAAGTTTGTTGCCTGAAAGATGCTTCTTGTCGTCTCGGTGGGGTAAAGAGTTGGTGATGACGAGAGGCTAGGCGCTGATGCGTCGCCCTCCAGAAGCCCGAGACGCTTCGGCGAGTAATTTTGCCAATTGATCGTAGTCTCCGTCTACGGTGCTCACCGTTAGCCGGAGATGGTCACTTGTTTTATTGACGCAAAACGGGCTTCCGGGGGCGGCCCCGATGCCATGAGAGGCCAGGCTGATAAGTGCTGTGGCCTCGTCTGCTACCTCCATCCAAAGGTTGAAACCCGATTCTCCAGGAACGCTGACCCCTTGCTCAGCGAGGGCAGCCACCAAAGATGAACGTCTTTGGGCGTAGGTTTTACTGGCCGTAGTTACTAATTGAGCAGCGGTCGGGTCAACCAGCAGGTGCAGGAGAACCCCCTGCAAGAGGCGGCTGCTCCAGGCCGGCCCGAGTTGGCGACGATGAACGAGGGCATTGACTACTTCGGCTGGGCCACCTACGGCGCCTAGTCGAAGGTCGGGCCCGTAGGCCTTGGAAAAACTATGAATGTGCACTACCTGGCTGGGCAGACGGTCTCCCAAAGAGTTGAGGTCGGACCCGGCGACTTCCCCCGAATGGTCATCTTCAATTATTAGTAAATTTCGGCCCTCAAGAAGCTCAGCCAATTGGTCGGCCCGCTGAGCAGAAAGGTTCCAGCCAGTGGGGTTGTGGGCTCGAGGCTGCAAGAGCAGAGCTTGAGGATCGAGTTTGAGGACTTCGGCAAAGGCATCAAGGTCAGGACCGCCTTCCACCATGGGCACCGGAAGAAGTTCGGCACCAGCTGATTCCAACATGTCTAAAGCCGGCGGAAACCCGGGGTCGGTAACGATGACCCGATCACCGAAATTTATGTTGCCAGAAATAATGCGATCCAAACCATCCATGGCGCCGTCCACCACGGTAATTGCCTCTGCCGAGAATGGCCATTGGCTGGTCAAAATATCGGTGAGCGCTGGGATGGTGGGATGATCAAGGTAACTAGATACCGGGGGCTCATCGCGCAGAGCGATGAGGGCACCGCCCAAAGGGGGTAACAATTTAGGGTCGGGAGTTCCGGTGCTGAGGTCCCACTGGTAAGTATCAGGGTCAACGGGTACTTGCCAAAAGCGGCCCGGATCGTCTGGCTGGCGGCGCGATCGAACAAAAGTCCCGCGGCGACCATCGGTGGTAACTAACCCAGCGTGTTGCAGGCGACGCCAAGCATCGGTCACCGTAGAAGGGCTAATACCCAAGGCCTGAGCAACGGACCGTACCGTGGGAAGCCGGTCGTTGCCGCTGACCTCTCCGGAGCTAATGAGACGCCCCACGGCGGCGGCTATTCCTGCCGGGCTTTTGTCGGTAACAGAGTTGGTAATGATGTTAAGAAGATTATGCATAATTTTTTGATTGTTACTAAATAGGCATTGTGTGTGTGTCAATTGGCACATAGTGTTTCAAAAAGAAAGCTATGACGCAAGTCCCAATTAAATCATTTGAGGAGAAACCCATGACCAACATCGTTCGCTCAGCAATGGTCCAAGCAGCCTGGACCGGCGACAAAGAATCAATGGTTCAACTTCATGAGCAATACGTGACCGAAGCAGCAGCCGATGGAGTGCAGGTCATGTGCTTCCAAGAACTGTTCTACGGCCCCTACTTTTGCCAAGTACAAGACGCCGCCTTTTACGACTACGCCGAAGCCATTCCTGACGGGCCGATCACTAAACGCTTCCAGGAGTTGGCCGCTAAACACAACATGGTACTGATCTTGCCCATGTACGAAAAAGCCCAAGAAGGCTTCCTCTATAACACCGCGGCGGTTATCGATGCAGATGGCACCTATTTGGGCAAGTACCGCAAAACCCATATCCCTCAGGTCAAAGGCTTCTGGGAAAAATTCTACTTCCGTCCCGGCAACCTGGGTTACCCAGTGTTTGACACCGCCGTCGGCAAGGTCGGCGTTTACATCTGCTACGACCGCCACTTCCCCGAAGGATGGCGAGCCCTCGGACTCAATGGAGCGCAAATGGTGTTCAACCCATCAGCAACCAGCCGGGGACTTTCTAAGTACCTCTGGCAAATTGAACAACCCGCTTCAGCGGTAGCCAACATGTACTTCGTGGGCGCCATTAACCGGGTAGGAATTGAAGACTTGGGTGAAAACGATTTCTACGGCACCACTTATTTTGTCGACCCCCGAGGCCAGTACGTGGGCGATGTTTGTTCAGAAACCGAAAACGAACTCATCGTACGAGACCTTGACCTTGACCAAGTAGAAGAAACCCGCAACCAATGGGCCTTTTACCGTGACCGCCGCCCCGACATGTACGACCCACTGGTTCAACCGTAGTTCAACGACCCATCGGAGAAAAATATGGCTACCAACGCAGAACTCTTAGCACGCCATAAGGCGGTGTTGCCGTCTTGGCTGGCCCAGTACTACAACCCTCCTATTTCTTTGGATAGCGGTGAGGGCCGCCACGTTTTTGATGTGGAAGGCAACCGTTACCTTGACTTCTTTGGTGGCATTTTGACGACCAGCCTGGGTTACAACATTCCTGAAGTGACCCAAGCTATTCAAGCGCAGGCCCCTAAAACCCTGCACTCGTCAACGCTTTATCTCTCGGAACCCATGATTGAGTTGGCTGAACTCATCGCTGGTTTATCGGGTATTCCCGATGCCAAAGTATTTTTTACCACCTCGGGAACCGAAGCCAATGATGCTGCTTTGATGCTGGCCACTACTTATCGGAAGTCCAACCAAGTGTTGGCTATGCGCAACAGTTACCACGGCCGGTCGTTTACTACCATTGCCATTACTGCGCAACGGTCTTGGTCACCCACCAGCGTGAGCGGGCTCTCGGTCAATTACGTCCACGGCGGCTACCGCTTGCGGAGCCCTTTCCGGGCTTTCGATGACGAGGCTTACACCACAGCCTGTGTCGACGACCTGACCCAAGTGTTTGACATGATGACCTCCGGTGACGTGGCGGCCATGATCGCTGAACCCATTCAAGGAGTGGGCGGCTTTGCCACCCCACCCGACGGTTTCTTTGGCGCCATGAAAAAAGAACTCGACAACCGCGGTGTGCTCTTTATCTCTGATGAGGTCCAAACCGGCTGGGGCCGCACCGGCGACCATTTCTGGGGCTACCAAGCTCACGGCATTACTCCCGACATTTTGACCTTTGCCAAAGGGGTGGGCAACGGTTTGGCTTTAGGCGGGGTAGTGGCTAGCGCCGAATTGATGGACTCTTTGCCCGGCAACTCGCTTTCGACCTTCGGCGGGAACCCGCTGAGTAGCGTCGGTGCCCTCGCCACCATCAACTACATGTTGGACAACGACACTCAAGGCAACTCGAAACGTATGGGTGAGCGCTTGGTGGCCAAACTGCAACCAGCAGTTGATGACTCCACCGTAGTGGCCGAACTCCGTGGTCGCGGATTGATGCAAGCCATCGAGACCGTGCAGCCCGGCTCATTAGAGCCTAATGTTGAAGCGGCTAGTCAAATCATTGAACAAGCTCGTGTCGCTGGCCTGTTAATCGGTAAGGGCGGGCTCTACGGCAACGTTTTACGTATCGCTCCACCCATGACGGTGACCGAAGCAGAAATTGACGAAGCAGGCGACATTTTAGTTGACTGTATAAAAGCATTGGATTAATAAACCAAGACAAAGAGGGGAAATCATGACCAAGCTCATTAAAAATGGAACCGTAGTTAGCGCTACCGGCCGCCACGCAGCAGAAGTGTTGGTGGATGGAGCAACCATTGTGGCGCTATTGCAACCCGGTTCGGATACGGCATTAGCTGCCGAAGCCGGTGCCGAAGAGGTTATCGATGCCACTGGTAAATACGTCATACCCGGCGGTATCGACAGCCACACCCACATGGAATTGCCTTTCGGTGGAACCGCCGCCTCCGACACTTTCGAAACGGGAAGCCGTGCTGCTGCTTGGGGCGGAACCACTACCATTATTGACTTTGCTGTTCAAACCTATGGCCAAAATGTACGCGATTCGCTAGAGGCCTGGTTCGCAAAAGCCGAAGGTGAATGCGCCGTGGACTACGGATTCCACATGATTCTGGGCGACATTAACGAAGCGTCATTAAAAGAAATGGACACTTTGGTCGGCGAAGGCATTAGCAGTTTCAAACTATTCATGGCTTACCCCGGCGTCTTCTACAGCGATGATGGCCAAATCTTGCGAGCCATGCAAGTAGCGGCCAACAACGGCTCGCTTATTTCTATGCACGCCGAGAACGGTATTGCCATTGATGTGTTGGCCGAACAGGCAGCTTCTCGTGGCGATACTGGCCCGGTGTTTCACGGGTTGACCCGCCCGTCGTTGTTGGAAGGTGAAGCCACTTTCCGAGCGATTCAATTGGCCCTGGTGGCCGGCGCTCCGGTTTATTTTGTGCACCTTTCATCGAGCGAAGCACTCGAAGCCGTGGCTGCGGCAAAAGACAAAGGCCACAACGTTTTTGCCGAGACCTGCCCGCAATACCTGTACCTCAACCTGGAAGACCACCTCGGTGCTCCAGGTTTTGCCGGGGCTGGTTACGTTTGTTCAGCGCCCCTGCGCACCAAGCACCACTCCCACCAAACCGATTTATGGAAGGGCCTGCGCACCAACGATCTGTCCATCGTGGCCACCGACCATTGCCCTTTCTGCATGAAGGATCAAAAAGACCTTGGGGTAGATGACTTCCGGGCTATCCCCAACGGAATCGGCGGGGTTGAACACCGCATGGACCTCATTTACCAGGGTGTGGTTATGGGCGAAATGACCCTCGAGCGTTGGGTAGAAACTTGTTCCACTACCCCGGCCCGCATGTTTGGTATCTACCCGCAAAAGGGCGTTATCGCCCCCGGTTCAGATGCCGACATTGTGCTCTACGACCCGCAAGCCACCAGCACCATTTCGGTAGACACCCATCACATGAACATGGATTACTCGGCCTACGAAGGCATAGAGATTGCCGGCAAAGTCAACACCGTCATGTCTAAAGGCAAGGTCATTATTTCTGATAACGCTTATCACGGCCGAAAAGGTGACGGCAGTTACCTTAAACGTGGTTTGTCTACTTACCTTCACTAATCATTTTCAGGAGCACCAATGCAAGAAATTCATCACCTCGTTGATGGCCAAGCCAAACCGGGCACTTCGGGAAACACCGCACCAGTGTTTAACCCGGCGACCGGTGAACAAACCGGCCAGATCGGCTTGGCATCAATCGAAGAAGTCGACCAAGCAGTCGCTTCGTCTAAAGCAGCTTTTCAAGAGTGGGGCACCGTGTCGGTGGCTCGCCGTACCAAGTTGCTTTACAACTTTCGCAACCTTGTGGAAGCCAACGCTGACGAAATTGCTCGTCGTTTAACCGCCGAACACGGAAAAGTAGGCGACGATGCCCGTGGCGAAGTAGCACGAGGCATTGAAAACATTGAGTTTGCTTGCGGCGTAGCCGATGCGCTTAAAGGCACCCACACTGAACACGCCTCAACGGGAGTAGACGTTTATTCAGTGCGGCAGCCGTTGGGGGTTTGTGCGGGAATAACCCCATTTAATTTTCCAGCAATGGTGCCTTTGTGGATGATCCCGAATGCCGTGGCTTGCGGAAACACGTTCATCTTGAAGCCTTCAGAGCGTGACCCTTCTGCTCCTCGCTTCATTGTTGAGCTCGCCCAAGAAGCCGGCTTCCCTCCAGGGGTCATCAACATGGTTAACGGCGACAAAGTAGCAGTGGACCGCTTGCTGGAACACCCTGATATCAAAGCAGTGAGCTTTGTCGGGTCAACCCCCATCGCTAAATATGTTTACGCCACCGGGGCCGCCCACGGCAAACGAGTACAAGCCCTCGGAGGCGCCAAAAACCATATGATCGTGTTGCCCGATGCCGACATCAATTTGGCCGCCGATGCCGCAGTCTCTGCCGCTTATGGTTCAGCTGGCGAACGCTGCATGGCTATTTCAGTGGTGGTGGCTGTGGGTGGCGTAGCCGACCAATTGGTTCCGGCCATTAAAGAACGCATGTCCAAGTTGGTTATTGGCCACGGTGATGATCCCGCCTCAGAAATGGGCCCGGTAATCACCTGTGAGCATCGTGACCGGGTAGCGGGTTACATCGCCGCCGGTGCCGAAGCAGGCGCCGATGTGGTGGTCGATGGACGAGATTTCGCCTTTGAAGGCAACGGGTCGTTTATTGGTGTTTCTTTGTTGGACAACGTCACCACCGATATGAGCGTTTACACCGACGAGATTTTTGGTCCAGTGCTTTGCGTGGTCCGGGTAGACACCTATGCCGAAGGCGTGCAAATGATTGCCGACAATGATTTCGGTAACGGAGCGGCCATCTTTACCCGAGACGGAGGAGCAGCTCGTCAGTTCCAACAAGATGCCGACGCAGGCATGGTGGGTATTAACGTGCCTATTCCTGTACCGGTAGGTTACCACTCGTTTGGTGGTTGGAAAGACTCACTCTTTGGCGACACCACCATGTACGGGCCAGAGGGAATGCGTTTTTACACCCGCCCCAAGGTGGTAACCAGCCGCTGGCCCGACCCCGCAACCAGCAGCGTTGACCTGGGCTTCCCCCAAAACGATTGATCGGAGACTAGTAATGGATTTTGGTGTAGTACTTCAAACTGACCCCCCGGCCTCTCGGGTGGTTGAGTTGGCTCGTTTGGCTGAAACCTTAGGTTTTACCCACGGGTACACCTTCGACAGCCACGTGCTTTGGCAAGAGCCGTTTCCGATTTATGGCGCCATGTTGGCCGCTACCGAAAAAATGATCGTTGGCCCGATGGTCACCAACCCCGGTACACGAGACTGGACGGTTATCGCCTCGTTGTTCGCCACGCTAAACGACATGTACGGCGAACGTACCGTTTGTGGTATCGGCCGAGGCGACTCCGCTATGCGGGTTATTGGTAAAAAGCCGTGCAACTTGGCCACTCTGGAAGAATCCATGAAGGTCATCAAAGCCTTAGCCGAAGGCGAAGAAGTCGACTATCACGGAACACCCCTCTCGTTTCCTTGGCGCCAAGGAGGGTCGCTGCCCGTCTGGATGGCTGCCTATGGCCCTAAAGCCTTGGCGCTCTGTGGCCGACAAGCCGACGGGTATATTTTGCAGTTAGCCGACCCACAAATAGCGGCCTGGACCATCGGCGCCGTTCGACAGTCCGCTGAAGAAGCAGGCCGCGACCCGGATTCCATCACTTTCTGTGTGGTAGCACCGGCCTATGTGGGTGACGACATCGCCCACCAGCGAGACCAAGTTCGTTGGTTTGGCGGCATGGTGGGTAATCACGTAGCCGACTTGGTGGGTCGTTATGGCGCCGACAGTTCCATGGTTCCTCAAGCCCTGACCGATTACATCGAAGGCCGCAAAGGCTACGACTACGCCGACCACGGTCGGGCGGGTGCTGAACATACCGACTTTGTACCCGACGAGATTTTGGATCGCTTCTGTATTTTGGGCAACGAGGCAGCGCACATTGAGCGTTTAGAAGAACTCCGTGCTTTGGGCGTTGACCAGTTTGCGGTGTACCTGATGCACGACCAAAAAGAAGAGACGCTAAACGCTTACGGCCAACACATTATTCCGGCTTTTCAGTGATCAACAAACGCCTCCGCCTGGTGTTGACCGTGGTGGTGGCTTTGGTCGTGGTGGTAGCCCTCTGGGAGGGTTATAAGTGGATGGGCCAACAAACCGATGATCACTGGCCGGGCACCAATTTTGGTTTACCAACCGCCACCAACGACATCATTATGCCGCATGCCGCTGACATTCTTGGCGAGTTGACCACCGACATTCGAGACGGTCGAGACACCCTGCCCATGTATGTGTTCCTCTTGAAAAAGGCATGGTTTACTTTTCAAGAGGCATCTATTGGTTTCGTGTTGGGGCTTTCTATCGGCATGGGTTTAGCGGTGTTAATGACCCGATGGAAGGTGGCTGAAAAGGGGTTGCTGCCGTGGATAAATGTGTCACAAACTATTCCGCTTATTGCTTTAGCTCCGTTGGTGGTTACTTGGGGCCGTCAACAAAACATGCCTGACTTGTTGAGTATTTCGCTTATTTCCACCTACCTAACCTTTTTCCCCGTAGCGGTAAGCGGACTGCGGGGTTTGCAATCCCCAGATGCCGACCATGTTGAGTTGATGCGTTCTTATGCCGCTTCGTGGCGCACTACTTTGTTTAAGTTGCGCTTACCAGCCTCCCGCCCCTATCTTTTTCCGGCTTTAAAAATTGCTGGCACCCTAAGCATCGTGGGGGCCATTGTGGGTGAAATATCCATTGGCACCAAAACAGGCCTTGGGCGAGCCATTTTGGAGTACGCCCAACGCTATGCCGTGGCGCCCGAACGGCTTTATGCATCAGTAATCGGGGCGGCTTTTTTAGGCCTAACTGTATTTGGTCTTATCAATTTGACTGAGCGCTGGGTTATGCGGCGCACCAGAGAGGTTATTTAGTGAGCAGCGAACACGCAGTATCAGTAACTGAGGTAGGAAAAGTCTTCAACGAGGGAAGCGTCGATGAGGTAGCGGCCCTTTCTGGTATTGATCTCAACATTGAGCCCGGTGAGTTTGTTTCTTTAATTGGGCCCTCAGGGTGCGGTAAATCTACTTTACTTCGTCTCATTGGCGACTTATTGGAACCCTCAGCGGGAGCGGTCAGTGTGTTTGGAAAATCAGCCCACCAAGCCCGCATGGACCAGGACTATGGCATGGTGTTCCAGCATGCCGGTTTGTTTGATTGGCGCAAGGTAGCGGCCAACATTGAGTTGCCGTTGGAGTTACGTGACTGGTCAAAAGCCGACCGAGCGGCCCGATCAAAAGAAATGTTAGACCTTGTTAAGTTGCCTGATTTTGGTAACCATTACCCACGCCAACTTTCTGGCGGGATGCAGCAAAGGGTCTCTATCGCTCGGGCTTTGTCTTTCAAGCCGAAATTGCTACTGATGGATGAACCCTTTGGCGCCCTTGACGAGATGACCCGGGAACACATGCAGATTGAATTGCTGCGCATTTGGGAAGAAACAGGTACCACCGTGGTTTTTGTTACGCACTCCATCCCCGAAGCAGCTTTTTTGTCTAATCGCGTGGTGGTGCTTTCACCACGCCCTGGTCGGGTGCATTCAATAATTGAGGTAGATCTTGGGCAGCGCACAGAAGATACTCGTGAAAACCCAGAGTTTTTTTCTACGGCTACAAAAATCCGTGAAGCACTTCGGGCCGTGGAGGCCGCTCAATAATGCGCTCTCGCTGGTCGGCTCTTTGGCCCCCTTTGTTGACGGGGGTAGGGGGCTTATTGCTGTGGGAAGGCATGATTATAGTTTTTGGGATTAGAGAGTTTTTGCTTCCCAAGCCATCGTCGATCTGGGCCGAGTTGTTCGCCGAGTGGCCTGTCTTAAGTCATGCCGGTTGGGAAACTGGGCGCATAGCTTTTAGCGGACTGGTGTTGGGTGTACTCGCTGGGGTGGTTTTGGCCTTTGTCACCAATCGCTTCCGCTCGCTTAACGAGGGGCTGACTCCGTTAGCGGTGGCGGTGAACGCCACCCCTATTGTCGCTTTGGCTCCCATTTTTAATGCTTGGTTTGGTATTACTGGAGTAGTTAGCAACCAAGCCGTGGTAATTGCTGTGGTGTTCTTTCCGGTATTTATTAATACCGCTAAAGGACTAACTGAGGTGCACCCTGATGAAATTGAACTGATGCGTTCGTACGCTTCTAGCGAATGGACTATTCTCCGCGAGGTGCGCGTTCCTAATGCTCTTCCATTTTTTGCCAACGCTTTGCGAGTGGTCGCTCCGCTTTCGGTGATTGCCGCCATCGTGGCCGAATATTTCGGTGGCCCACAAGACCGCATCGGCAATGTCATCACCTCAAATGCCGCCTTCGCCCGCTATGACGTGGCCTGGGCTGCTATTGTTGTGGCTTCCGCTTTTGGTCTGGCCCTTTTTGCCGGCGCAGTGCTCATCGAGCGCCTGAGCACCCCATGGCGCATGGCCACACAAGTCGAAATAACCAACAATAAACCCGGGAGGGGAAAATGAATAAGAAAAAAATAACCATGCGCATCCTCGCATTGGTAGCAGCAATGTCGCTGGTTGCCGCAGCCTGTGGCTCCGACGACGTAGCGGTAGGCACCGGCGACTGTGATTCAGTCGACTCGGTGAGCTTGCAACTGCAATGGCTTACTCAAGCACAATTTGCTGGCTACTACGCCGCAGTAGATAGTGGTATTTACGCCGACTACTGCCTTGACGTAACCATCCTTGAAGGTGGTGTAGACATCGTGCCTCAGCAGCAACTTGCTTCGGGCGCCGTTGACTTCGCTATTTCATGGGTACCAAAAGCCTTGGTTTCTCGCGAAGGCGACATGGACATCGTGAACGTGGCGCAGGTCTTCCAGCGCTCCGGTACCTTGCAGGTTTCATGGGCTGATTCCGGTATCAACACCCCTGCCGATTTGGCAGGCAAGACCGTTGGTAACTGGGGTTGGGGTAACGAGTTCGAGTTGCTGGCTGGCGCCCGCAGCGCTGGTTTAGACCCAGCAACCGACTTCACCTTGGTGCAACAGTCCTTTGACATGTTGGCCTTGTTGACCGGTGAAATCGATGCCTCTCAGGCCATGATCTACAACGAGTACGCCCAGGTGTTGGAAGCAACCAACCCCGATACCGGCGAACTTTACACCGCTGATGACCTTTCGGTCATTAACTGGAACGACGTAGGTACGGCCATGTTGCAAGATGCTATTTGGGCCGACGGCGCTCGTTTGGGTGACGAGGCGTATGCCGATATCACCACTCGTTTTGTGGCTGGTTCGCTCGAAGGTTGGTCCTACTGCCGAGACAACGCACAAGCTTGTGTTGACATTGTTCTGGACAACGGCTCCGCATTGGGGGCCTCACACCAGGCTTGGCAAATGAATGAGATCAACGGTCTCATTTGGCCATCGGCTGGTGGCGTAGGCGTGATGGATTCTGGCCTTTGGGATCAGACCATTGACGTTGCTACTTCAGAATCCATTTTGGCTGCGGCCCCAGACTCTGGTGCCTACACCTCAGAGTATGCCGAAGCTGCAGTGGCAATTTTGGAAGCTAAAGATATTGATACCAAGGGCAATGGTTGGACACGCGCCACCATCACCTTGAACGCAGGCGGCGAATAATCTTCGCTTGACGCACTAAGCGGGCGGTAGGGTCAGGTTTCTGGCTCTCCCGCCCGCTTTTGCGCGCTTACCCCTTTAAGGAAAGGCTTAATCTTCTATGGAAAAACGTCTCCCACGGCCTAATGGGCCGCTCGCGGGCCGCCTCTTGTCAATGCTTGCAGGGTTGGTTCTTTTTGGTGCAGGTATTTCACTACTTTTTCTGGCTGATTTTGGCGTGGGCCCTTGGGATGTTTTTCATGATGGGTTAGCCAATCAAATCGACCGATCAGTGGGAACAGTAATCATTGGCGTGGGGGTGTTGATGCTGGTTCTTTTGGTGGCCTTTCGTCAACCATTAGGGATAGCCACTTTGGCCAATGTGGTCATCATTGGGGTGGTGGTTGATGCAACAATGGATGCTTTTGCCATGCCATCAACGATGTGGGTTCGCTTGTTGTTGATGTTTGGTTCTCCAGTCATGGTGGGGCTCGCCTCCATGCTTTATCTAGGGGCAGGTTTAGGGGTAGGCCCACGAGACGGCATGATGACCGCTTTAATGGATTCAGGGCGCAGCGCTCGCCTAGCGCGCACCAGCATTGAGTTAGGAGTTCTCGTTTTGGGCATCTTGCTGGGAGGGTCCTATGGGGTAGGTACGGTGGTTTTCGCCTTAGGAGTAGGGCCGTCTTACCAGTTCTTTAGCCACCGGGTTTGGCCCGGTTGGGTTGAACTCACCGGCTTTGGGGTATATCGCCGCTAGCCCATCTAGGCATTTCGGGTAGCCATCTTCTAGCGTCTTGTATATGGGCGGAAACATTGATCAGTTAACACCGGTAGAACGGCGATCCTGGTTGGCCCTTAGCGTGGCCACCCTCGCGGCATTGCTTACCGTTATAGATATCTCTATTGTCAATGTGGCGTTTCCTTCTATTCGTCGAGACTTAGGGGCGAGCGAAGCGGGCCTTTCTTGGGTGCTTTCGGGTTACTCAGTGGCCGTTGGGGCATTTTTGTTAATTTCGGGTCGGCTGGCCGATCAAAAAGGTCGCCGTAAGCTTTTCCTTATTGGGGTAGCGGTTTTTATGGTTGGCTCTTTATTGTCGGGTGTAGCGCCAAGCCCTGGTTTTCTTATTGCTGCTCGGGTGCTGCAAGGCGTAGGGGCTTCTATTTTGAGTCCCGCCTCGCTCTCTATGATTCTTCCTGAGTTTCCTCCCGACCGGCACTCCATGGTTATCGGTATTTGGGGTGCCTCCGCGGCCTTAGGGGCAGCGATTGGCCCGACCATGGGGGCAATTTTGATTGATGCTTTTAATTGGCGGTGGGTATTTTTTGTCAACGTGCCGGTGGGTTTGGTCATTTTTGTTTTGACTCCACGGTTTGTTCACGAAAGTAGCGACCCGGATGCCGAAGATGGCTTTGATTCGTTAGGGGTTCCTGCCGGCACCTTAGGCGTAGCGCTTTTGTTGGTGGCTGTAGTGCAGGGCGGGGAGTGGGGGTATGGCTCTCCTTCTACGTTAGCTACGGCGCTGGTGGGGCTTTTGTTGGTTTTGGTTTTGATTCGCCGGTCGGCCACGCACCCGTACCCGTTGCTGGACCTCAACTTATTTCGGATCCGTGCTTTTTGGTCGGCGGCGGTGGGGCAAACATTATTCTCCACGGCGTTTATTGCCACGGTGCTGTTCAACACACTGCTTCTCCAAGAACTTTGGGGCTGGTCGGTGTTAGCGGCAGGTTTCGGCGTGGTACCTGGCCCGGCTTTAGCAGCGCTGCTGGGTGGGCCGATTGGGTCAGTCGCTGATCGGGTGGGCCACCGAACGCTGGTAGTCATCGGCAGCGCTTCGGCCGCTTGTTGCCCCCTGTGGCTTATTATCCGGGCGAACGGAGAGGGCGGGTATTTCTCTACTTTGCTTCCGGCTCACCTTATGTTGGGCATCGGGGTGGCCTGTTCGTTCGCTACTTTTTCTTCTATGGGGATGAAAAATGTTCCTCCGCAACGTTTTGCTACGGCCAGTGCAACTTTGCGCACGGGCTCGTCGATGGGCTTTGCCGCCGGGGTCGCCATAGCGGTAGCGGTATTCACTTCGCAAGCGAGTAAAGGGCCGTTGGTGGCTTTTGATCGAACCTGGCTGTTTATGGCGGTAACTTTTGCCAGTGGGTCGATTTTCTGTGCGCTCGCTTGCCCTTCTAAAAAGGAACTTATGCAGGGGTCCCCAAGCTAACGGGGAAGGTTTCTCGACCCCGCAAAATGATGCGGCCATTCATGACGGGGTCCCCGTGGTGCGCCAGGTCGGGGAAGCGGCGGAGCAATCGGGTAATAGCGATTTCGCCTTCCATGCGGGCTAAGGCTGCGCCGAGACAATGGTGAATGCCGCTGCCAAAGGCAAGGTGACGGCCTGCTTCGGGGCGAGTGACGTCAAGGTCGTTGGCGGTGGGTCCCCAAAAGGTTTCGTCTCGGTTGGCGCTCCCGAGGGCAGTGAGGACCATCTGGTCTGCGGCTATTTCTACTCCGCTTATTGTGGTGTTTTGGGTGAGGCGCCGGCCCGAGGTTTGAACTGGGCTGTCGTAGCGAAGGAGTTCATCGACCATGTTTTCATCGACCGACGGGTCGGTGCGTACAAGTTCCATTTGGTCGGGGTGACTGAGCAAGGCGTGGGTGCCGTTGCCGATCAAGTTGACGGTGGTTTCGTGGCCGGCCACAAAAAGTAGGCCGGTCATGGACAAGAGTTCTTCTTCGGTCATGCGGCCGTCTTCTTCTTCGGCTTCTACTAAAGCGGTCAGAAGATCGTCTTGAGGGTTTTTACGTTTCTGGGCGATGGCATCGAGTAAGTATTCGTCCATTTTTTCGCCACCACTAATGGCGGCGGTTACTTGTTCCGGGGTGAGGAATGGTTCCAATGTGCGGGCTAAATCTTGTGACCATTGGCGGACCATAAAAATATCGGTATCGGGTAGCCCCAGCATGCGGTGTATGACCATGAAGGGGATGATGAAGGCGTAGTCGGTGATGAGGTCTATGTGGTCGGTGTCGGCCAGTTCGTCAAGAAGTTCGTCCACGATAACTGCGGTTTGGTCTCGCATACGCGCAATGGCTCGGGGGGTAAAGGTGCGTTGTACAAGTTTGCGTAATCGAGTGTGGTCGGGTGGATCGAGCCCCAATATGGATTGCCCGCGTTCTTTTCTTCGGTCTCGCAGGGGGCGCATGTGTTCGGGTACTACTTGGTCGGTTTCAAACCGCTGGACCGAGGTGGTGGGGTCGCGAAGCAGTTGAAAAGCATCTTCGTACCTCGACAAGATGAGGATGCCCAACGGGGTGCGGTGTACCGGGTCTTCTCTGCGTAAACGAGCGTAGGTTGGGTAGGGGTCAACCATGAATTCTGGGTCAAAAGGATTCCACGAAGGAGGGTTAAGGGTTGCGTCCATGCCTTGACGCTACTGAAGAAGTCGCTTGGTGGCTAACCGGTCAGGTTAGTTTTTGAGCTTGGCTAGGGTTTTCAGACGCCAGTTTTCAGTGGTGTCCACGGCATTAAAAGTAAAGCAGTGGATATTGGTGATGTTGAGTTCGGTGGCCTGGCTGGAGAGAGGGGCTAAAAGTTTGCTGGGGTTGTAGCCGCCGGGTGAAAGTAAACGGATCACCGAGGCGCTGTTCTTTTTTAGATAGCGAGCGGAATGCCCTATGCCGAGGCGTAACGAAATGGTGACCAAACGGGTGCGATCGATGGCTCCAGGTACTCCGAGGTGGCAAGGCAAGGTGATGCCACCGGCTCGTAGTTCGCTGAGCCAAGACTTGATTTGGTTGGGGTCGAAGCACATTTGGGTGGCTATGTATCCTTGATAGCCGGCTTCGTTAATGAGTGTTTGTTTTTCTTGAAGGGCGCTTAGAAGTGCCTCTTCGGGTATGCCAACGTGCCCGTCGGGGTAGCAGCCAATGCCTACCGTTTCTATATTGGGGCTTAGGGAAAAAAAGGCTCGCATAAAGCTGGCGGCGTCGTTAAACGGGCCTCGTTGGTCGGCATCGCCGCCGATGATGAAAACCTTTTTTATCCCTTGTTCGCTGACTCTGTGTGCGATGTGTTTTACATGTTCTTCGCTTTCCACCATGCGGGCGGCGAAGTGCGGGATGGTGGTATGTCCTTGGGCGGCAAATGCGGCACAGAGGTCAAGAGTGTCGTCGATGGTTTTTGCCGGTGAGCAAGTAACCGACATGGTGGAGGCCGGAGGTAAGAATTCGGCTTGGTCGTGCACGTTCTTTAGCGGTATCAACTCGTAGGTCATGTTTTCTAGCAGTTGGCGTTGAACCGTCCGGTCGCCGCGGTTTTTTCGAGGGAGGCCGTTAGTGCCGCCCATCGCTAACTCAACCCTACGATTTCACCGTTTTCATCAATGTCGATGCGGGCTGCGGCGGGGCTTGAACCAAGGCCAGGCATGGTGCGCATGTCGCCACAGATGGGGTAAACGAACCCGGCGCCTACCGCGGCTCGTACTTCACGTACCGGAAGGGTCCACCCGGTGGGGGCGCCTTTCAGCGAAGCATCAGAGCTAATGGAGAGGTGGGTTTTGGCGATGCAGACCGGGAGGTCGCCAAAGCCGTTGGCTTCGTAGGTGTCAATTTGTTTGTTGGCTTTGGTTGAGAAGTCCACGCCGTCGGCGCCGTAGACTTTTTCGGCCACCGTGCGAATCTTGTCTCGGATAGACATTTCGTCGGGGTAAAGAACCTTAAAGTTGGAGGGTTCGTTGGCTGCTTCGGCTACTGCTTCGGCCAGTTGAGCTGCCCCTTTGCCGCCGTCGGCGAAGTGGGTGGTAACCGCTACTCGAGCACCGTATTCGTCGGCGATTTCTTCGATGGCTTTAATGTCGGCATCATGGTCGCCGGGGAATACGTTGATGGCTACGACTGGTGAAACGCCGTGGATTTGCATGTTTTCTAGTTGCTTACGCAGGTTGTCGCCGCCTTGATGAACCTCGTCGGGGTTTTCGGCCAAGAGAGCTTCGGGGAGTGGTTTTCCGGCCACGATTTTGTGGTTGCCGCTGTGGGCTTTGAGGCCGCGTACGGTGGCTACCAGTACCGCTGCGTCGGGGGCGATGCCGGAGTAACGACATTTGATGTTGAAGAACCTTTCGGCGCCCATGTCGGCACCAAAGCCTGCTTCGGTAAGCAAGAAGTCCCCGGTGTGGATACCGATTTGGTCGGCCACGATAGATGAGTTGCCGGTAGCAATATTGCCAAAGGGGCCGCAGTGCACCAAGGCCGGGGTGCCTTCGAGGGTTTGCATCAGGTTGGGCTTGATGGCTTCGCGGAGGATCACCGTCATGGCGCCCGCTACTTCAATGTCTTCGGCAGTTACCGGGGTGCCGTCTTTGTCGTAGCCCACCACGATGCGGCCCATGCGGGCTCGTAGGTCTTGGAGTGAGGTGCAGAGAGCTAAGGCGGCCATTACTTCCGAGGCAGCAGAAATGTCAAAACCGGTTTCGCGGGGTATGCCGTCAAGGCGCCCACCCAAGCCGATGACCACGTTGCGCAAGGCGCGCTCGTTGATGTCCACCACTCGCCGCCAGGTGATGTTGTGTAGATCAAGGTTGGACTTGTTGCCGTGAAAAAGGTGAGCGTCGAGCATGGCTGAGCACATGTTGTGGGCTGCGGTAACGGCGTGGGTGTCGCCGGTGAGGTGCAGGTTGAGGAGTTCCATAGGAACAACTTGGCTGTAGCCGCCGCCGGCGGCTCCGCCTTTGATGCCGAAGGTGGGGCCCATGGAGGGTTGGCGGATGGCGATGGTGGCTTTTTTTCCGATGTGGCTGAAGCCTTGGCCGAGGCCTACCACGGTGGTGGTTTTTCCTTCGCCGAGGGGGGTGGGGGTAATGGCAGAGACCACGACGTAACGGGCTTTGGGCCGGTCACTCATGGCTTCAATGGCTTCGAGTTTTATTTTGGCGGTGCCGTCGCCGTAAGGCTCTAAGTATTCGTTGGGGATTCCGGCGTCGGCGGCGACGTCGGCGAGGGGTCGCAACTTTGCCGAGCGAGCGATTTCTAGGTCAGAGGGGAACGTCATTGTTCTCGATCCAAATCTTTGAGGCCCTAAGGCGCAGGGTGGTTGTTAAGCCCTTCAGGCGTGGCCTGACTGGTTTGGCGAGTGTAGTTCTTTTTCCTCAACATTTCCACTAAGCGGGATGACTATCCCGCTTAGTGGGAATGTTTAAGCGAAACTGTCGGGAATCTCTTCTTTACGCCGGCCCATAAAATCTAACAAAGCCTCGTCGATAGACGTATCGAGCGCGGGAGCTTCGTATTCAGCCAACTGCTTTTTCCACAGAGCGTTGGCCCGCTGAGCGGCATCTAAACTCCCATCTTCTTCCCATTGCTCATAGCTGTCGTTGTTGGCAACTTCTGAGCGAGCAAAGGCTGTCTCAAAGTTGGCGTATGTGTGCGCAGCCCCTAAGAAGTGTTGCCCTGGGCCTACCTCACGTATGGCATCCATGGCTTGGCCGTTCTCGCTGAGGTCAACTCCGGCCACCAACTTAGACATCAAACCGCACTGGTCGGCATCGATGATGAATTTTTCGTAGCCCATGCTGAGACCGCCTTCAAGCCAACCCGCAGAATGCAACATAAAGTTTACCCCACCCAATAAGGACGGCAAAAGGGTGGCCATGCTTTCGGCCGCTGCTTGGGCATCGGGAATCTTGGAACCACAGAGGCTTCCGCCAGAACGAAACGGCACCCCCAGGCGCCGTGCTAAAGCACCGATGGTAAACAACACCAACGCCGGTTCTGGCGTTCCAAAAGTGGGGGCACCGGTTTGCATAGACATTGACGAAGCAAAAGAACCAAAGACCACCGGGGCTCCGGGGTTCACCAACTGTACGAAAGCCATGCCCGCTAAGGCTTCAGCTAAGGTTTGGGCCGCTACACCAGCCACGGTGACCGGGGCCATGGCGCCGGCCAAAATAAAGGGGCTGATGACGGTGGCCTGCATACTTTTGGCGTAAGCCTCGGCTGCTCCCAACATGGTGGCGTCCCAAGACAGAGGCGACGAAGCGTTTATCAAACTGGTCATCACGGTGTTTTGACTTACGAACTCGTCGCCGAAGACCAACTTGGCCATGTCGATAGAATCTTGCGCGCGCTCAGCAGCGGTCACCGAACCCATGAATGGCTTATCGCCATAACGTAAATGGGCATAAACCATGTCGAGGTGCCGTTGAGAAACTGGAACGTCTACCGGCTCGCACACCGTGCCCCCGGTGGAATGCATATGGGGGCTGAGGTAGGCCAGTTTGACGAAGTTTTGAAAATCTTCAATGGTGGCGTAGCGCCGGCCTTGGTCGAGGTCGCGTACGAAAGGCGACCCATAAGCGGGAACGAATACCATGGCGTCGCCACCAATCTGCACGCTTCGTGCCGGGTTGCGAGCGTGATGGGTGTACACCGCAGGTGCAGTGGCGGTAACAATTTCCCGACACATGCCTCGCGGGAAGCGCACCCTTTCACCATCTACTGAAGCGCCAGCGTTTTTTAATAAAGTCAGTGCCGAGGGGTAGTCGCGAAAGTCAATACCGATTTCTTCTAAAATGGTGTCAGCGTTATATTCGATTTGAAGCAGACCTTCTTCGGGAACTAACTCCACTGGGGCGATAGAACGGGTCAGGTACGGCTTAACCTCTGCCGTATTCTCGCTACGAGCAGCTTGGCGAGCCGAACGGCCGCCTGATCGACGGCGGGGAGTTTCACTCATGGTGTTTCCTTTCAGCGAGTGCGTCGACGACGACGCCCCGCGGTGGTTTCGGTAATAGGTGGTTCAGGCAAGGTCATGCGAGTCGAGAGGCCGGGGTAACGAGCAGTACGGTGGGGGATAGTCATAGCATCAATAAAGTGCGCTTGAAAAGCTGATTCGGTAGCCGTCTCCACTTTTTCTATTTTGATAACTATCTGTTGGATGTCTTGCCGGGCGGCGCCGGAAAGCAAAGCGATGACCGCACCAGCGCCGGCGGCGTTGCCTACCGAACGCACTTGGTCGGGCAAACAGTCTGGGATAAGCCCCAAAACGGTGGCCCGCAAAGTGTCAATGTGGCTCCCGAAGGCGCCGGCTAATTGAATGTGGTCAAGGTGGTCTACTTCGAGGTGGTCCATGAGCAAGCGGATGCCGGCGTAGAGAGCAGACTTTGCTAACTGAATGGCCCGAATATCGTTTTGGGTAATCACCAGAGGGGAGCTGCCGTCTTGTGGGTCGTGTAAGACGTAGCGCATGGTGCGGCCGTCGGGCTCAATGCGTGGACTTGGGCGAGTGCCTGCTCCACCAATTACCCCGTCAGAGTCCATGAGGCCGGCCAGAAAAAGCTCGGCTACCACTTCGATGATCCCCGAACCACAAATACCAGTTACCCCGGTGGCGGCTACGGCTTCGGCAAACCCAGGTTCGTCCGACCATGGATCAACGCCCAGTACTCGAATGCGGGGTTCGCCGGTCTCGGGGTCAATGCGCACCCGTTCGATAGCCCCCGGGGTAGCTCGTTGCCCTGCAGTAATTTGTGCCCCTTCGAAGGCCGGTCCGGTCGGGCTAGAGGCCGCTAACAAACGCCCCCGGCCTGCCAAAAGAATCTCTGCGTTGGTGCCCACATCGACCACTAAGGTGACTTGCTCCGGGGGGTTATCTTGGGGGCGGGTAGACAAAATAACCGCTGCGGTGTCAGCCCCCACGTGGCCGGCGATGCAGGGCAACACGTGAATGCGCCCTGCCGGGTGAATATCCAGGTCAAGGTCTTGGGGGGCACGGTCAACTGCTTTCTCGATGCCCAAAATAAACGGTGCTTGACCAAGAGGCACTGGGTCAATTCCTAAAAACAAGTGGTGCATAACTGGATTGCCGACCAGCACCATCTCTAAGACATCTTGAGGCATGGCGTCTATCTGTTGGCAAAGTTCGCTCACTAAGTCGTTGAGGGATTGCCGCACTGCGCTGGTCATTTCGGTGTCCCCGCCGGGGTTCATCATGACGTAAGAGACTCGGCTCATGAGGTCTTCGCCAAAGCGAATTTGCGGGTTCATGGTGCCGGCGGTGGCCAGTACTTCCCCGGTAGCCAAGTCGCACAGATGGGCAGCAATGGTGGTTGAGCCGACGTCTACGGCCACCCCGAGGGCGAGATCTTTCAACCCGGGCCAGAGAGCAACTATTTGCTGGCCATCTCTGATGGCCACCGTGCAAAGGTCGGAAGAAATTGTTTCTTGTTGAGCAAGCACTGAGGGGTGCATTGATAAATGGGTGAGGTCCCATTGAGTTGCTAAAGCTTCAAGGATGAGTTCTGAACTAACCACGGTTTTTTCAGTGTCAATCTCAATGAGGCGAAATACCAGTACCGGGTCAAGTTCAAGACGGCCAAGGTCGATTTCTTTGCGAATGACCTGTTGGTGTACTTGGCTTTCGGCGGGGACATCAATAATGAGATCGCCGCAGACTGAGGCGGCGCACGCCAAGTTATTTTGACTTGGTAAGGGGCGACGCCCGTGGTAGTCGGTTTCCATGCTGGCTGCTACCGAAAGGTGTTGAGGCTGAGCGGTGATGCCATGTTTAGAAAACTCACCAAACATGGGTTCTACCTGGCAACGTCCACAAATGCCTCGACCGCCACAGACAGAATCGAGGTCGACCCCGAGTTGTCGAGCCGCATCAAGCACGGTGGTGCCGTCGGTTATTTGGCCACGGCGCCCTGAGGGGGTAAAAACAACGAGGTGGTCGTTGGCGCCGTCAGTGGCCATGTCAGGCTGAGCGACGACGCCCCCCGCGGCGTTCGCGTGCCGGGGCGTTGGGGTCGCGGTTGGTGCGGATCCATGCGGCGCAGTCGGCGTCGGCGCCTGCTAAGACGTCGGCGGCCATTACCGCTGATTTAACTTCGGCGTGCAGGGGGTTCATGATGGCCGAGGTCATGCCGTGACTCATGGCCATGGCCAAAAAGGTGCCGGTTATTATGTGCCGGTTGGGTAGCCCAAAACTGACGTTGGAGGCTCCGCAGGTGGTATTGACCTTGAGCTCTTCACGAAGGCGACGGACCAAAGCAAAGACTTGCTGGCCGGCCGTGCCCATGGCGCCGATGGGCATTACCAGTGGGTCTACGACCACGTCGCAAGCGGGGATTCCATGGTCAGCGGCTCGTTCAACAATACGTTTGGCTACGGCAAATCGCTCGTTGGGGTCTTCGGAGATTCCAGTGTCGTCGTTGGATATTGCGACTACTGCTGCGCCGTGGCGGGCTACCAAAGGCAACACGCGCTCCATGACTTCTTCTTCGCCGGTCACTGAGTTGACCAAGGCTTTTCCTTGGTAGACCCCGAGGCCTGCTTCGAGGGCCTCAATGATTGAGGAATCAATAGAGATAGGGAGGTCGGTCACCGATTGTACGAGTTGAATAGCTTGGGCTAACAGAGCGGGCTCGTCGGCGAGGGGAATGCCGGCGTTGACGTCGAGCATGTGGGCGCCGGCTTCCGTTTGGGCTATGGCGTCAGCGGCCACACGGCTGAAGTCGCCGTTTTTCATTTCTTCGGCCAACAGTTTGCGTCCGGTGGGGTTAATGCGTTCACCGATCATGACGAATGGGCGGCCGAAGCCGATAGCGACCTCTTTGCTGGCTGAACTAAGAATGGTGTCGGTCATGAGGTTCTCCTCTTAAGAGTTTCGATTTTCTGTTGCTTCAAGGCCGCCGGAGCGTATAAGTTTTTTTACTCGTTCGGCCGGGTAATCGATGTCAATGCGAACCAAAGCGTCGGCGACTTCTTGAGCCAAGTCAGCACTGCAGGGCTGGGCCTCTCTGCGCCATTGGGTGACGTAATCGTCGATCCCAGTAAGGCCCGCCACCATTGCTGCTTGGTCAATGGCTAACTGAAAGCGTGCGTCGAGGAGGCCTTTTTCTCGGGTGCGGCCTTTTTGTGCGGTTATCTGCGCCGGAATGTCGCGCCAAAATATAGTTACCAATACGGTGGCCATGGTGTTAATGCACTTCTAGGGGTTGCCGGTTGGGAGAACTCAGTTCAACCAGGCTGGTGGCGAGTTCCCCGTACCCGGTGGGGCAAAGTTCAAAACGTAAACCAAGCCGTTGGGCGGCGTTTTCGGCTTGAGTCACCAAGTCTGGGTTATCGGTTTGTGCGAGGTAGATCAAACGGGTGTAGTTGCCAAAGTAATCGCTGAGTAATTCGGGGTGTGTATCTAGCCAGAGGGCTTTGATGACCAGTCGGTCAAAGTGTTTGACCAAAAAATCGGTGAGATAAAAGGTGCCGGGTTCGGCGTCGTGCAGCTGGGCGAAGGTTTGTTGGCCCGCAAAAAATTCATAGCAGTGCGTACCGGGTAAACGTTCCACGCCGAGTTCTTCGCAAACTGCGTCAAGTCGGCCGCCGGTGCCGCAGTCTGCGTAACCCACGTAGATGGTGTCGTAAATCCCGGTGGCGGCGCGCACTCGTTGGGCTACGGCGTCGGGGATTTTGTCTGGGGTGTTGTGGTAGGAGGCGGGCAAGCATTCTATTTCTACCCCGGGGAGGTTGTTGACCTCTATTACCTGTAAAAGTTCACGCGATAAGGCCCCACAAGCAACAATGAGTGTGCGTTCACCAGCCTGGTGATCGGTTGGGGTTTCGGGGGCCATGGGGTGGGGTTAAGCGGCGGCGCGGCGTTCGGCGATGAGTCGCTGCGCGGTTTCGGCGGCTACTGCTGCGTCGCGGCAATAAGCGTCGGCCCCAATGGCTTCACCAAATTCTTCGTTGAGGGGAGCGCCGCCCACGATGACCATGTATTCCTCGCGTAAGCTTTTTTCTTGGAGGGTGTCGATGACTACCTTCATGTAGGGCATGGTGGTGGTGAGTAGGGCTGACATGCCGAGGATGTCGGGTTTGTGTTCGTCGAGGGCGCCGAGGAATTCTTCAACGTCGGTGTTTATGCCTAGGTCAATAACTTCGAAGCCGGCACCTTCGAGCATCATGCCCACCAAGTTTTTCCCAATGTCGTGGATGTCTCCCTTGACGGTGCCGATGACAACTTTGCCAATCGGTTCTACTCCGGTTTCGGCCAGCAGGGGACGCAAGATGGCCATGCCGGCTTTCATGGCGTTGGCCGAGAGAAGTACCTCGGGGACAAAGAGGATGCCGTCGCGGAAGTCGATGCCGACGATGCGCATTCCTTCTACTAGGGCGTCGTTTAGTACCCGTCCGGGTTCCCAGCCGCGGGCTAATAAAATGTTGGTGCCTTCGGCAATTTCGTCGGCCAGTCCGTCGTAAAGGTCGTCATGCATTTGGGCGGCGAGGTCCTCGTCGGACAGGTCGGCTAAGATGATTTCTTCTTCGGGTTGTTCTTCTACCATGGTTCCTCCGTAGATAAGGGACGTGCCCTAGTGGCTGCTTTATGAGACGAACCCACAAAGTGGTTAATTTTGCAATGTTCCCATAATGCGGGAAATGCCTATATGGTGGGAACTCTACTCATCTTTTCACTAAGCGTCCACCATCATCTCCATACTTCCCGGATGGTGGCAAGCAGCCAAAAGTTACCCAAAGAGGCAAAATATGAAAACTGTACAAAGCATTGATCGGGCGTTCTCCCTTCTTGAAGAAATAACGCGAAAACCAGCAGGCATAAGTGACCTGGCCCGCAGCGTAGATCTACCCACCAGTACGGTGGCTCGCCTGCTTTACACCTTGGAAGATTTAGGGGCAATCGTGCGCACAGCCGACGACACCACTTACCAAATCGGCCCGGCTTTATTGACCATGGCCACCACCGTGGACCCCACACAAAGCCTCTTGGCCGTTGCTCAACCGCATTTGCTTGACCTCGTAGAGGCTCTGGGCGAAACGGTTGGCTTGTCTATACCCGCCGGTTATGACGTGCATTATATCGGTGAGGCAGATTCTCCCCATCCGGTTCAGATAAGAGATTGGACCGGGGTGAGTTTACCCATGCATGTGGTGCCTGCCGGCTTGGTCATTTTGTCTCAATGGCCAAACGATGCAGTAGACAGATTTCTGGATCGGCCGCTTGATCGCTTTACCTCAAAAACGGTGATCGACCCTGAGCAGATTCGTCTACGCCTGGAGGTTGCTCGCCGTCAGGGCTACCTATGGGCCCACGAAGAATTCTCTGAAGGCATTAACTCGGTGGCTGCCCCGCTCTACAACAACACTGGCGTGGTGATGGGTGCGTTGCATAGTCACGGGCCGGCCTATCGTTTTCCCGACGAAACCATGGAAGAAATCATTGGCCAGCGGTTAGCTCAAGTAGCAGCCATTATCTCTGAAGCCTTGGGATATCACCCTTAAAAAACATGAAAAGGCCGGGTTAAACATGTCGGCGATTTATGGAGTAGCAGCAGCACTAGGGGTCGGGGTGGGCGATCATTTCACCCGCAACTCCTCAGACCGTGCCACCATCAGTCAGTCGTTAGGGGCGTTCCTTTTTGGCGGTTTTTTTCTTGCTCTCACCGCAGCAGCGGTAGCGGGTAGCGAGTGGCGAACCGTTGACTTGTTGATCGGAGCGGCCAGCGGGTTTATCGGAGTGGCTGCGTTGGGCGCGCTTTACTTGGGTTACCAGTCGGCCAACGTGGCAGTCGTGGGCCCTCCGGCTGCCGTTCTCTCAGTGGCCTTACCTACGGTGTTTTCTTTACTTTGGGGAAACGCTCCGTCATCAGCAGTATTAGGTGGCATTGCTTTGGGAGTGCTTTCTGTACTGCTCATTACCTTTGATCCGAATTTTACGGGCGACTTAAAAAAGGGCGTACTTTTTAGTGCTCTCTCCGGAGTCAGTTACGCCGCTCTTTTCGTGGTGCTTGACCTGGCCTCTCCAGAGAGCGGGCATTGGCCGATGGTTTCGCAAAGGTTGGTGGGTTTTGGAGTTTTTGCTTTTTTGAGCAAACGGGCCACGGTTTCGATATTTCCAGATCGACGAGCGATTGGGCTAGCCAGCCTGGGCGCTTTTTGGGGGGGGCTAGGCGCATTGTCTTTTCTTTACGGCTTGCAACATGGCGACCTCGCCCCAGTTGCTGCCGCCGGTACGCAGTACGCCGCCGTCACCGTGGCCTGTGGTTGGCTTTTTCGGGGAGAAACTCTACGCCTCTGGCAATGGCTAGGGCTGTTGGGCACTATGGGTTCGCTGACCCTCATTGTCTTTGGCTAAGGACGCCATCTTTTTAGGATCAACGGTCTTGGATCCAAGCAGGGAATAGGATTCATCTATGACGAGAGCGAACAAAGATTCTGCTGAGAATTCAACTACTGGACAGCAAAGGGTATTGATTACGGCAGGAGCCTCAGGTATTGGCGCGGCCATGGTGACTGCTTTTTTAGACGATGAGGCTCAAGTGCATGTTGCTGACTTGCCGGGGCAACTCCACGACCTTCCTCCCGGAGTTACGGCCACCGCCGCAGACGTGTCGGACCCTGACCAGGTAGATCAACTTTTTGACGAAGCGGTGCAGGTCATGGGTGGGGTAGATGTGTTGTGCAACAACGTGGGCATCGCTGGGCCAACCGGGGCGCTAGAGGAACTTGAGGTATCCGAGTGGGATCGAACGATGGCCGTCAACGTGCGCTCCATGTTTCTTTGTTGCCGTCGGGCCATCCCGTTGATGAGAGCCCAAGAGTCCGGAATTATTTTGAATACGGCTTCCACGGCGGGCTTAGTGGGCTACCCCTTGCGGAGCCCTTACGCCGCTTCAAAATGGGCTGTGGTGGGGTTAAGCGCCACCTTGGCCATGGAGTTGGGTGAGTTCAATATTCGGGTGAATACCTTATGCCCGGGTTCGGTGGGTGGTGACCGCATGGATCGAGTAATCGCTGCCGAAGCTGTTGCGCTGGGTCTCTCTGAAACGGTTATTCGCGAGCGTTACCAGGATCAAGTGTCTATGCGTTCGTTTATTGAGGGGTCGGATGTGGCAGCCATGGCGTTATTTTTGGCTTCCCCGGCGGCCCGTTTTGTTAATGGGCAGGTCATATCGGTCGATGGTGGTTTGGAAACCCTGCGCACGGTTTTCCGCCAATAAAAAAGTTTCCCGCTATGTGGTTAGGCTTCCCATTATGTGGTTGACTTTTGGTTTTGTTGGATTAAGATCTCCGCAGGACACCGACCGTACGCTTTCGTGCCCTATCTTGTAAATAACCTACCCAGAGCCGCCTCTCGTAGCGGTCTCTGCTGTCTACTGGAGTAGTTCAATGAGTGAATTTCCCACTAACGCCAAAGTCGTAGTTATCGGAGCCGGCATCGTCGGCAACTGTTTAGTTGGCCACCTCGCCCGCTTGGGTTGGACCGACCTTGTCCTCATAGAAAAAGGCCCGCTCCCGAACCCCGGCGGCTCTACCGGCCACGCCTCGAATTTCATTTTCCCCGTCGACCACAACAAAGAAATGGCCCTGCTGGGCGAACAAAGCGCTGACCAATACCGAGACATGAACCTCTCGGTCGACTCCGGCGGCATTGAGGTAGCGCGTACTCAAGAACGCATGGATGAACTCGACCGCCGCATGACCTCCGCAAAAGCCTGGGGAATCGAAGCCCACCTACTCAGCCCCGCCGAAGTAAAAGAACTGGTTCCCTTCATCAACGAAGAGGTCATCTTGGGTGGGTTCTACTGCCCAACCGTTTCGGTCGTTGACTCGCTAGAAACCGGCACCGTGATGCGTAAAGAAGCCATCGAAACCGCCGGCTGTCAAGTATTCGCCAACACTGAAGTTCTGGATATCGAAACAATCCAAGGCGAAGGCGGCATCACCACGGTAAGCGCCGTAGTCACCGACAAAGGACGCATCGAAGCCGAGTACGTGGTCGTGGCTTGCGGTGTGTGGTCAAACCGCATCGCCAACATGGCCGGAGCCACCATTCCCTTGGTGCCCACCGTTCACCAAATGGCCGACGTAGGCCCCATGGACATCTTGGCCGAAACCAACAACGAAATTGGCTACCCCATCGTGCGCGACATGGACACCTTCTGTTACGAGCGCCAATCCTCAGGCTCTATGGAAGTCGGCTCTTACGGCCACCGGGCCATCTTGCATCACCCCGATGAAATCCCGTCCAACCAAGAAGCCGCTTTATCGCCCACTGAAATGCCTTTCACCCCCGACGACTTCGATGATCAAATGGAAACAGCCATCGAACTCATAGACATGCTTGGCGACGCCGAAATAAAATACGCCATCAACGGTTTGCTGTCTTTAACCCCCGACGGCATGCCCTGCCTCGGCGAAACCACCGAGGTACGTAACCTTTGGTCAGCGGCCGCCGTTTGGGTAAAAGAAGGCCCCGGCATGGCCCAAGTAGTCGCTGAATGGATGACCTACGGCTACCCCCGAGTTATCGACGCCCACGGCGCAGATCTGGCTCGCTTTTACGAAGGCGAACGCTCCGACGAACATATTTGGTCACGAGCCGACGAAAGCTTCATCAAAACCTACGGCATCGTGCACCCCGCCGAGCAATGGGAAGGGCGCCGCAACATCGACGTTGGCCCCTATTTCTCACGCCAAGAAGACCTCGAGGCCATGTTCTTCCAAGCGCGTACCTGGGAACGTCCCCAGTGGTACGGCGCCAACGCCGACCTTGTTGAGCGCTACGACCTTTCGGAACGCACCGTGGAATGGGATAACCGCTGGTGGAGCCCCATCACGGTAGGTGAACACCTCAACCTGCGAGAAAACTGTGGTCTGGTAGACCTCAGCGCCTTCCAAATCTACGAACTCGAAGGCCCCGGGGCCGTCCAGTACGCCGACTACCTTGCCGTAAACAAAGTAGACGTGGCCGTGGGTCGCTCTATCTACACTCCGTGGCTGACCCCCGACGGCGGTTTCCACTCGGACCTCACCATGATGCGCACCGCCCAAGACAAGGTACGCATTGTTACCGGGGTATTTGACGGCGGCCGTGACTCTTTCTGGGTTAACCGGCACATGCCCCTTGATGGGTCGGTGAAGTTCACCAACATCACCAAACAGGTCACCACCTTAGGTTTATGGGGCCCCAACGCCCCGACCGTGTTAGGCCAACTCACCAACGCTGACCTTTCACAAAACGGATCACCATACGGTTCGGTTATAGACGTAGAAATTGCTGGCCTGCCCTGCACCCTCTTTAGAGTTTCTTATGTGGGCGACACCGGGTGGGAAATTTACACCGACTGGGCCAACGGGCCTGCTTTGTGGGATGCCCTCATGGCCGCCGGCGCCGACCAAGGTATACGCCCCACCGGCGGCGGCGTTTACGGCAGCTCCGGACGCTTAGAAAAGGGTTACCGCCTGATGGGCTCCGAATTGGAAAGCGAATACAACCCGTTAGAAGCCGGGTTGGCTCGCCCCAAGGTAAAAGCCGCCGACTTTATTGGTAAAGAGGCCTACCTGGCGGCCCGTGAAGGGACCACTGAAGTAGCAATGTGCACCCTGACCGTAGAAGACCAAACCGATAGCCAAGGCCACCAACGCTTCATGCAGGGCGGCAACGAACCCATCTTGACGTTAGATGGCGGTCGCATTGTGGACTCCCACGGGCGAGCCAGTCGAGTAACCTCAGCCGGCTTTGGTCCCTCTGTTGGCAAGCACCTGCTTATGGCCTACTTGCCCACCGAACTGGCGGCACCCGGTACCGATCTGCAGGTCATGTACATGAACGAACTGTTCCCGGTCAAGGTGGGCTCTACCGGTGCCATCTTTGATCCGGAAAACACTCGTCTCAAGTCCTAGGAGCCATCATGCGACTTTTGGTTTGTGTTAAGCGTGTGCCGGCGCCCGGAGCACGCATCAATATTACGGCCGATGAACAAGCAGTGGATTCCGCTCACCTTGGTTTTACCACCAGCCCCCACGAAGAATGTGCGCTGGAAGAAGCAGTACAAATTGCTGAAGCCCACGAAGGCCAGGTCACGGTGCTTACCTTGGGACCCGCCGAAGCCGAAGAACAATTGCGCTACGCAGCCAGCGTGGGAGCAAACCACTTCGTCTTATTGCCTATAACCGAAGTGGACTGGGATGCCCAACGCACCGCAGCGGCCTTAGCTAAAGCTATCAGCGACCTTGAAGAGGACGAAGGGCCATTCGATTTGGTGCTTTTCGGCAACGAATCTGCCGATGCCGGCGGGTTTCAAGTAGGGGTACGCGTTGCTCACGCCTTGGGCCGCCCCATTGTCAACGGTATTAAAGGCATAGACGTAGCCGAAGGCACGGTCACCGCTCGTCGTGAAATAGACGGAGGTTTCGAAGTTTATGAAATACCCACCCCGGCCGTTTTGGGTATTAAAGAAGGTATCAACTTGCCTCGTTACCCAACCATGAAGGGTCGCTTGGCTTCGAAAAAAGCAGTAATAGAAGCCACCGAACCTACCTCCGAACCGGGCGGCCAAAAGCGACGCCGATTGCATCGCCCTGAAGAAGCGGCCTCCACTACAGTAATTCTTGGCGAAGGCCCCGAGGCGGCCCCGGCCGTTGTTGACTTGTTAGAAGAACTTGGGGTGCTGTCATGACCCTGTTAATTCTTTGCGATCACGATCGCGGCATCTTGGCCGAGGCCTCACTAGAGGCCCTGACTTTTGGGCGTCAGTTGGCTTCCACCGCCGGTATGGCCTGCCACGCCGTAGTCATAGGCCAAGGAGCGCAAGAAGCCAGCCCACAGTTGGCGGCCTACGGTGCCGAAACCATACACGTGATTAACCACGAGATCTTGACCGACTTCGGCCCTGAAGCTTGGGGCGAAGCGCTCACTCAATTGGTTCGATCCGTCGATGTTTCCGCAGCGATGGCTTGCGGCACCGACCGAGGCAACGAGGTAATGGCCCAGGTAGCCGCCCGCTTAGACGTACCTTTCGTCGCCAACTGTCTAGACGTAACCCCGAACTCTGAGCAATGGGAAATGACTCGTGTGCAGTGGGGTGGCTCGTTGCTTGAAGACGCCACCTTGGAAACCGACGGCGTCAAAATTGTTTCGGTGACCCATCACAGTTGTGAAGCCGCCCCGGCCGCCAATCCAGCTGCTGGGGCCGTGGCCGTGTTCACACCTGAACTAGAGAGCGCTCTGGCTCGCACCGTGGTAACCGACCGGGTGGTACTCACCCAAGGAATTACTTTGGCCACCGCCCCGGTAGTGGTAGGTGGCGGTCGCGGGGTGGGCTCTGCCGACGCTTTCGTACCCCTTGAAGAATTGGCCGCAGCATTAGGTGGGGTTGTGGGCTGCTCAAGAGCGGTTACCAACAACGGTTGGCGCCCTCACTCTGACCAAGTTGGACAAACCGGTACCCGAATTGCCCCGCAAATTTATATCGCTAACGGTATTTCAGGCGCCATCCAGCATTGGGTGGGCGCCATGGCGGCCAAAAACATTTTGGCTATCAATACCGACGCCGAAGCCAATATGGTGACCAAAGCCGGTCACGCGGTAATCGGCGATCTGCATAAAGTAATACCAGCAATATTAGAAGAAATCGAACGCCGCAAAGGTTAAAGCGTTCAGCTTTGCCGAGAGGGTTTTTTAGCGCTCTCTGTAGAGCGAGAAGAAAAATCAAAGACCACCGGCACCCAGCGGCGTACCGAGTTAATCATCCATGCTTTTGTCTCTGCGGTCACCTGAGTACGTAAAATAGGAGCTTCACTTATGACCCCTTGGGCCAGCAAATGCGCTCGAAAAGTGCCAGGTAGTAGCCCACAAGAGATCGGGGGAGTCACCAACCGTCCGTCAATCTCAATTACTAAGTTCCCGGTCGTGGTTTCGGTGAGTTCTCCCCGCTCGTTCCAAAGCACCACATCAGGGGCTTGAGGGAACTGTTCCCGGGCTTGAGTAAATACATCTCGATAAGTGGTTTTGTGAAAAAGGTATTCGTTTTCGCTAAGCACCGGATGGGTGTTAAAAGGCACCAACCACGGCTCAGTTTCAGTCAACGGAAGGTCTAAAACTTGAAGTTCGACCGCCCCGTCAGGAGCCACCAGCAAACGCAAACGGTGGGGCCCCTCAGCGGCCACCTCATCTAAAACATGGTTGACCGTTTCAAGGTCTAAGTCAAAACTAAAGTGTTGCGCTGAAGCAACCAAACGCTCAAGATGCAACGAGCGTAAATCAACGCCATGAGTGGGGTCCCAGCGCATGGTTTCTAACAAGCGAAAATCAGGGCGGGCCCGGTTCAGGACACGAGTCTTTTGTTCAACCTCTCGCCACTCTTCATCGGGGTCGGAATCCCAGACAATGCCACCCCCTACCCCATACTCCGCTCGACCTTGGGCGAGATCTACCCATACGGTGCGGATGGCAATGTTGAACTCGAAGTCACCGCCAGGAGCCATAACCCCGATAGCCCCGGTGTAGGCCCCTCGGCCGTCGCCTTCGAGGGCCTCAATGATCTCCGTGGTGCGTACTTTTGGTGCCCCGGTAATAGAAGCCGGAGGAAACAAAGCACTAAACACCTCCGCTACCGAAGCATCCGATTCGGCAGTCACCGTTGAGGTCATGGTATGCACGGTGGGGTAACTCTCTACGGTGTGCAAAGCTGAAACCTTGACGGAACCAAGATCGGCGATGCGGCTCAAATCGTTGCGCACCATGTCGACAATCATGGTGTTTTCGGCTAGATCTTTTTCGGAACGGGCCAAATGTTCAGCGGCCAAGGCATCCCAAAGAGGATCAGGGTGGCGGCCGATGGTGCCTTTCATTGGCCGGGCGGTGAGTTGGCGCCCTTCTCTAGAAACAAAGAGTTCCGGTGAAACCGAACACACCGCACGGTCACCTAGGTCCAGATAAGCCGCATGGTCGGCTTGTTGGGCACGCACCAGATCACCGAACAGCCCTCTCGGATCGCCAGAAAAAGGCGACCGTAAGCGCACCGTATGATTGACTTGGTAAGTTTCTCCGGCCCCAATGAGCTCTCGGATAGTACGAATGGTGGTTAGGTAGGCCGGTTGAGACCGATTGGCCACCCATGGCCCAACTTGGTAGCCCCCACTTTGGGTAGGTGGGTCTTCCCGTTGTGGGGCAGAAAAAACGCCAAAAGAAACCAGCGGAACCCGCCGCATTCGGGCAGACCGAACGGCTTGGTCAAAGGCTGGCCCCGCATCGTAAGAAACCATGCCTACCACCCAATTACCTTGAGCAACGGCCTGTTCAGCGGCTGCTAATGCTGAAGGAACCTCGTGGAGTTCGTCGGCTCCGATGACATAAAGCGGTTGGGTAAAAGACAACCATTGCCGTACCCCGTCAAGCGGGTATTGCAACAACGCTTGCCGGACGGCCGCTTGGCTCATCCGTAGGGGGCTTCCCACCCCGGTTCACGATCCAAGCAACGAATGAAAACCCCTGACTGAGGTTTGGGTTCAAAGTAAGAGGATTTTGGCGGCATGCGTTCGGCAGCATCGGCCACCGCCATTAACTCAGCGACCGAGGTGGGGTGCATGACGAACCCGGTGGCGTTGTCATCTAAGCAACGGGTCTCTAAAGCAAACAAACCAACCGGTTCGGGAAGATAATCAATGGAGGGGTCATTCCCAGGGTCCTTGATGTCATACACCGGGTTCAACACACCGTGTTGCAAACGAGAAACGTCGAGTTGGTCAACAGCCAATGCTCCACGGGCTTCCGGAAGGTCCATGCAGAACCATGAGCCGTTGATGAATATCCCAACTTGACCGTGTTCTGGGCGGGCCTGCTCAGCATTTTCTTTCGGGATCAGGGTTCCGATGACTGCAAGGTCAGCGAAAAGTTGCTGAGCGGTGCGCTCTTGGCGGTCGTGGATACGCCGATGAAAAGGCAAGACCAGCATTTCGGTGTCGGGAAACAAAACCACTTGGGTCCAATCCAGCGGGCCACCAACTCCGTCAAAAAGGTCACGTGCGGTAGCGGCGGCCGCTAAACGGTGGTGCCCGTCGGTGACATAAAGGGTGCGGTCTCCAACCAAATCAGCCAGATGTTGAGCCTCTGGGCCAGAAACCACCCACACTTCTTGATCGACACCATCGCTGGTTGAAACAAGGGCGGGTTCGCTATTACACAAACGATGGACTTCTTTTTCGAGCGCTGAATCGCTGCGGTAGGTCAACGAAACCGGGCTTGATGAAGACCCAACTTCAACAAGATGGCGAGCCAGTAAATCGGTGCGACCAGGGCGCACCGCTTCGTGGCGCAAAATCCTCCGGTCGTCGTCTTCGGTTACTGGCACCAAACCCATGATGCCGGTTTGTTGATGACCGTCAATGGTCATGCGGTAAAGGAACAACGAAAGTTCGTCGTAACAGCGGTAAGCCTCAGCATCATGCAACCGTTGCATGGCTTCAGCGCAACTGGCCAACAGGTTGCCAATATCGTCACGTTGTTCTAAAGGAAGGTCTTCACGTGAACGGGTCACGTGAAGAAAACTGTAGGGGTTGTCGGCGATGATGGCTACCCGCTCAGCGGGGGAGTAAGCATCGTAAGGGCCGGTAGTTACCCGGTCGGCCCACTCGGGTTTTACTAAAAGGCCAGGGAAGGGGCGAAGTACGCTCATGCTTATCGCTTGCGAATCTGAACTTGAATAACGTTGTCAAGTTCGTTGAGTTCTTGGGAAATTTCGTCGGTAATTTCACCGCCCACATCTATTAAAGCCACCGCAGCGTTCGAACCAAGGAACACCTTATTTTGCATAGTTTGTACGTTTACCCGGGCGTTTCGAAGCACCCGTAAAGCTTCGGCGAGTACGCCGACCTGGTCGAAGTGGCGAATGGTGATGGTGTAAGTACCAACCCGGGCATCAGCCATGTTGACGCAGTTCATGAGTTCACCACTGCGGTAAGCCTCAATAACGTCAATGGTTCCCGCCGATGTGGCATCTTGAGCTTGTTGAGTAGAGGCACCAATATGGTGGGTGCCGGTCACCTTGGGATGAGCAGCAACCGCCGAAGCAAAGGAGCCGGTACTTGAACCCGGTTCGTTGCAGAAGACGTCGAGACCAGCGCGCAAACCAGTGGTTTCTAGCGCATGAAGTAGAGCTTCTTCATCCACGACCTCTCCTCGGCTGGTGTTGAGCAAAATAGCGTCGTCTTTCATGCGGCCCAAAAAGTCGGCGTCGACCAACCCTTGGGTGGCTTGCCCTCCGGGGACATGGAGCGAAACAATGTCAGATTCGTCAAGCAACGCAGAGAGGTCGTCAACTAACCGGATGCCCAGAGAGCGGATGCGCATTTCCACGCCGGCGGATCGGTTGGTTTTTCGTTCCGCTACCACGGTGATGCCAAAGGATCGGGCCCGTTCGGCCACCGCCAAGCCGATTTCCCCGAGACCGATAATACCCATCGTTTTGCCGAGCAAGCCGTCGGCTTTACTGTAAGTTTTTTTGTTCCACTGACCGTTGCGGAGATCGGCGGTGGCTTGGGCAATATGACGATCAATGGCTACCAGCAACCCCATGGTGAGTTCTGCTACGGCCACCGAGTTGGTTCCCGGCACGTTGCAGACATACACCCCGGCATCGGCAGCCGCTTGGCAATCAATGGTGTTGGTGCCCGCACCGGCCCGCACAATAAGCCCCAACTGTTTGGCGCTTTCTATGGCGGCCGCCGTGACTTTGGTACTGCGGACGATCAAAATATCGATCCCATCGAGTGCTCCAAAAAGCTCGTTGGGGCCGAGATCTGTGTTAACCAAGCAATCGTCCCCCCTTTGCCGGAGGGCATCAACGTAAGATTCTGGAAGAGCGTCTGCGAAAAGAATTTTCATAAGGTTCCTTTGACACGCCGCTCCCGGCACACGTGATGCGGGAAGCGGGGTAGTCTCTGCGGATGGGGTTAGAGAAACTCTAGACACTCGAACGAACAATGGCAAGAGGAACGGGTTTGCTTCGGCGAAACCCCTTAAAGCGAGGAGTTGTGATGGGTCGGTCCATGAACCGGAAGGTCATTATTTCATGTGCAGTTACGGGGTCGGGAGACACTACGGGCAAAAGCCCTCATGTGCCGGTGACCCCCGAAGCCATCGCCGATTCGGCTTTAGCGGCCGCCTCTGCCGGTGCGGCCATTGTGCATTGTCACGTACGCAATCTCGAAACTGGCCAAGGGGCCCGCACGGTGGCTTACTACCAAGAGGTGGTAGAGCGCATCCGCGCCGAGAATCAAGAGGTGGTGGTCAACTTGACCGCCGGTATGGGTGGAGACCTCAACGTGGGTCCCGATCATGACCCTATGGATTGGCAACCCGGGACCGACTTGGTAGGTGGGGCCGAGCGGTTAGCTCATGTGGAAGCTATCCGCCCGGATATTTGCTCGTTGGATTGTGGCTCGCTCAACTTTGGTGACGGGAATGCGGTTTATGTTTCGACACCGGACATGTTGCGCATTATGGCCGAACGGGTGCGTGAACTTGGGGTAAAACCGGAGCTTGAAGTTTTTGATACGGGGAACTTGTGGTTTGCTGAAACCATGATTACTGAGGGGTTGGTTGATGCGCCGTACTGGTTGCAACTTTGCTTGTCTATTCCTTACGGCACCCCTATGGATGTGGGTATTTTGCAAGCCATGGTAAATCGTTTGCCAGAACAAGCCGAGTTCACCTCTTTTGGTTTGGGAGCGATGCAAATGCCCATGGTGGCTCAGTCCGTCATGTTGGGCGGCCATGTAAGGGTGGGCCTCGAAGACAACCTTTATTTGGAGCGTGGCGTGTTGGCCACCAATGAACAGTTGGTAGCTAAGGCGGTGAATATCATTGAACTCATGGGGGCTCGGGTGCAAACAGCGGCCGAGGCTCGTGAAACGTTGCAGTTGACCCGATGAGCAATCAATCTTCGTCAACCGTGGCCTGCATTGGCATGGGGGTCATTGGGTGCGGCTGGGCAGCACATTTTCTAGGCCAGGGGTACGACGTACAGGCTTGGGACCCGGCTCCGGGAGGCGAGCAGCGCCTCGAAGAGTTTTTAGATTTAGCGTGGCCGGCCATGGAGCAACTGGGTCTTGCTGCGGGCGCTGACCGCAGCAGGGTAACTTTTTGTGCCACCACTGAGGAGACGGTAAGCGGAGCCCTGCTGGTGCAAGAGAACGCTCCCGAACGCTTGGAACTGAAACAAGGTTTGCTGGCCGAACTTGACCAGTTATGTGGTCCGGAAGTGATTATTGCTTCATCCACCTCAGGGTATTTGATTAGCGATATGACGGAGCAATGCCGGCATGCCCCGGAACGCGTGGTGGTGGGCCATCCCTTCAACCCGGTGTATTTGTTGCCCCTAGTAGAGGTGGTGGCGGGACCGCAAACCTCCAGCGCCGCTATGGACCGAGCGGTGAAAATTTATGAATCCACCGGAAAAACAGTGATGCGCTTAGATAAAGAAGTCGAAGGGTTTGTCTCGGACCGTTTACAAGAAGCCATGTGGCGTGAGGCGCTCCATATGGTGGCCAACGGTGAAGCCACAGTCGAACAATTAGATTTAGCTATTACTGCCGGCCCGGGGCTGCGGTGGGCTTTGATGGGCCCCATGTTGACTTTTCATTTAGCGGGCGGGGAGGGCGGCATGGCCCACATGCTTGACCACTTTGGGCCGTCCCTGCAGTCGCCGTGGACCAGGCTGGTGGCTCCTGAACTCACGACTGAACTTCGTGACGCAGTGGTTGAAGGCTGCCTTGATGAGGCGGCAGGCCGCACGGTGGCCGACTTGGTTGAGGAAAGAGACCGTGGCTTGGTCAAGATTTTACAAGCCTTACGAGCAGGTGATTAGGAGAACAGATGGAACCTGAAGACCGGGCGCTGCTTGCGGCACCCCATAACCTGCCCACCGGGGATTTTTCGCTTTACCCCATAGAGCACCACCTAACCGAAGCGGAAGTGGCTGGCCAAAAAGTAACGCTGCGGTGGAGCGACAGCCGGGTCAGCGAGTTTCATGCTCTGTGGCTACGCGATAATTGCCCGTGTTGTGTACACCACTACACCTTGGAACAAACCTACGAAGTTTCTCAGGCACCCGTTGATTTGCACCCGGCCACGGTGGGGTTAAACAAAGAAGGTGCTTTGGTGGTGGAGTGGGCCCCCGAAGAACATCGAAGCGTTTTTCACCCAGGATGGTTGCGGGCTTACTGCTCCTCGGCCCAGAGCCAAGCCGACCGCTGGGTTTCCCCCACCGTGTGGGATGGCTCAACTCGTCAACGCCCGGACGGGTTTGCCTGGGATGCGGTTTGCATCGACCAAAGCGTTGAGTTGGCATGGTTAAAAGCTATCCGTGACGATGCTTGTGCCTTGCTTCATGGGGTGCCTACCACCACCGAAGCAGTAGGGCAGGTCGCAGACCGCATTGGGGTGGTGCGCCACACCAACTTTGGTGGACTTTTTGATGTGAAGGTAGAAGCTGACCCGGTAAGTAACTCCAATACCGGCATCGGGCTTCCCCCGCATACTGATCTCCCGACCCGCGAGTATCAACCGGGGCTGCAACTATTGCACTGTTTGGCGAACAGCGTGGAGGGTGGTTTCAGTTTTTTGGTAGATGGGTTTCGAGTGGCGGAAGAAATTCGTCAAGTGGACCCTCGGGCGTTCACTTTGTTGACCACCGTTCCGTGGGATTTTGCCAACCGCAGTCGCACCAGCGATTATCGGTGGCGCGCCCCGATGATTGGTCTTGACGCCGATGGCCACCTTTTTGAGGTTCGGGCCGGGAGTTGGTTACGGGGCCCATTGATTGCCCCGTTTGATTTAGTAGAAGAAATGTATGCCGCTTACCAGTTGTTTGAAAAAATAAGCCACAGCGAACGTTTTCAAATTCATTTCCGTCTCGAGCCAGGCGACTGTTTAATTTTTGATAATCGTCGGGCCCTGCATGCTCGTACGGCTTTCGAAACAGGGAGTGGACACCGGCATTTGCGGGGCTGTTACCTCGATCGAGACGAACTGCGTTCCAGTATTCGCCTTTTGGAACGCCATGAGAAACAAGAACAAGTTTTTTCTTCTTTTGAGAGTAAGAAAAAGGTCCCCCGGGTTTAATTCTGCGCTAGTCTGCGGCAACATTGAAGGGCCTCGGCCCGCCGGTCAACGAAGATTGGAAGATTATGGGCAAGCGTTTAACCACCCCGATGGTGCGAGAAAATGGCCAATTGCGTGAAGCCACATGGGATGAAGCGTTAGATCGGGTGGCTGACGGTTTTCGCTCGGTGGTTGATCAACATGGGCCAGATGCTTTCGGCATGTTTTGTTGTTCAAAAACCATCAATGAGGTGAACTACGCCGCCCAAAAGTTCGCTCGAACGATCATCGGGACCAACAACATTGACAGTTGTAATCGAACTTGACACGCTCCTAGCGTCGTCGGTCTGGCGACAGTATTCGGAGCAGGGGGTGGAACCTCCTCTTATCAAGAGATTGAAGAAACTGAAGCCATCGTGCTGTGGGGCTCCAATGCTCGGGCCGCCCACCCGATTTTCTTTCACCATCTTTTAAAGGGCATTAGCAACGGAGCGCGCATGTGGGCTATTGACCCGCGGCGTACCGCTTCGGCCAAGTTTGCCGATGCCTGGTTAGGCCTCAACGTGGGCACTGATATTGCTTTAGCTAATGGGGTGGCCCGAGAGATTATTCACGCCGGCTTAGTTAACGACGAGTTTGTAGAACACGCCACCGAAGGGTTCGAAGCTTTCGCCGCTTTTGTCGAACCATGGACGCTGGATTACACCGCGGAAATAACCGGGGTACCCGCAGAAGCAATCGCCGATTTAGCACACGGTTACGCCCAGTCGGCTACCGCTCAACTTATGTGGACCTTGGGGATCACCGAACACCACACCGGGGTGGACAACGTGTTGGCTTTGTCCAACCTGTCGCTGCTTACTGGGCACGTGGGCCGTTGGGGCTCAGGGCTGGTGCCGTTGCGGGGGCAAAACAATGTGCAAGGTGGAGGAGACATGGGTGCGTTGCCCAACAAACTCCCCGGTTTTCAAGATGTGGCCGACGATGCCCTGCGGGCCCGGTTCGAAACAGTTTGGGGCACTACCTTTACTGGCGAAGTGGGGTTAAACCTTACGCAAATGTTCGAGGCCATGGCCACAAAAGATTTACGGGCCGTGTGGGTAATTGGCGAAAACCCGGCTGACTCTGAGGCCGATGCCAAGCATGCGCGAGCCATGTTGGAGGGTCTTGATGTGTTGGTGGTTCAAGACGTGTTTATGACCCGTACGGCACAACTGGCCGATGTGGTTTTGCCGGCTGCTTTGGGTTGGGCAGAGTCCGATGGAACGGTGACCTCTAGCGAGCGGCGGGTGCAAAGAACCCGAGCGGCTATTACCCCTCCGGGGCAGGCTCGTCAAGAAATTGACATTATTGCAGATTTGGCTGCACGCATGGGGGCCAAGGACTGGGGTTATCCCACGGCGGAAGAACTGTGGGAAGAGCTCCGCACGGTGTCACCCATGCACGGTGGCATGTCGTGGAAACGCTTAGCTGAGGAGGGTGGGTTGCAGTGGCCTTGCCCCGACGAAGATCACCCCGGGAGTCGTTTTTTGCACGGTCGGCTTTGGGAGCGACCCATCAGCGGCCGGCGAGCCCCGTTTTCTTGCGTAGAACATCAGCCTCCGGTGGATGCCCTTACCGAAGAGTTTCCGTTGCGCCTAACCACTGGGCGGGCCTTGGATTCATACAACACCGGGGTGCAAACCGAAAACTTCAACTCGCCGATTCGTTCCGGTGAGGCCTTAGACCTCTCTACTGCTGACGCCTTGGCTTTAGGAGTGCAGGCCGGTGACCGAGTGCAAGTGTCGTCGCGCCGAGGTTCTATTGAGATGACCATTGATATTGATGCCTCGCTGCAAACCGGTTTGGCGTTCACTACCTTTCATTTTCCCGAATTGGCCGACATCAACCAACTGACCAGCGATGCGTACGACAGCAAATCGGGGACGGCCGAATTTAAAGCGGCCGCTATTCGGGTAGAAAAGATTGCCGAGACCACCCGTGTCTGACCTTCGTTTTAGTACCGAGGCTCCAACGGACGCTGAAAAGCAAGCGGTAGATGAGGTGGTGGCCTTAATGGGTCCGGCCACCTTGCATCTTGATGAGCGCTACGTGGTGGGCGGCCGTCGACGGGCTGACCAGCGCCGCACCTTGTTGTTGCCCGCCCTACATGCTTTGCAAAACGCTGCTGGGTGGGTGAGCCCTGGGGGGCTTGACTATGTCTGCCGGATGCTTGAGGTGCCGCCGGCTGAGGCATACGGGGTGGCTACTTTTTACCATTTGTTGGGTCAAGAGAGCCCAGAAAACAATGACCTCATCCATGTATGCGATGACGTGGCTTGCCGGTTATTTGGCGCCACCGACCTTATGGATGACCTCACGGCGGTTGGTCAACAAGTAAAGGCCAGCCCATGTTTGGGTCAGTGCGAGCGGGGTCCGGCAGTGTTGGTGCAACGTATTGGGCAACAAGACCTCTCCGTGGTGGCAGCCACTAAGCAAAATGTTGAAGCAGCGTTGGGTGCTCAAGATTCCGCCGCTTCGGTGGTCCTTCCCCAACAAGGCCAAGAAGGTTTGCCGCTTCTGGGCCGGATTGGATTAGTGGACCCGCAGTCTCTTGAGAGTTACCGAGAGCACGGCGGCTATGGGGCGCTTAGCGCAGCCTTGGAGCTCGGCGGCGACCGGGTCATCGAAGAAATAACTACCGCCGGGCTTTCTGGTCGCGGGGGAGCGGCTTTTCCAACCGGGGTGAAATGGCGCGCCGTGGCCGACCAGCAAGGCCGCCCTCGGCATGTGGTCTGTAACGCCGATGAATCAGAACCGGGCACCTTCAAGGACCGCACGGTCATGGAAGGCGACCCGTTTGCTTTGCTAGAAGCGATGACCATTGCTGGGGTGTCGATGGGTGCTCAACAAGGGTGGATTTATTTACGGGGCGAATACCCAGTGGCGGCACAACGCCTGCAAGAAGCCATTAACCAAGCTAATGCTGCGGGGCTTTTAGGTGATGATGTGGCAGGTTCTGGCCACAAATTTACGGTAACACTGCGTCTCGGTGCAGGGGCCTATATCTGTGGCGAAGAAACGGCATTGTTTAATTCCATTGAAGGGTTCCGGGGTGAGCCTCGTAACAAGCCACCGTTTCCCACTACTCACGGCTTGTTTGGTGAACCAACAGCGATCAACAACGTAGAGACCCTGCTTAACGTGCTGCCGATAGTACTTTTGGGCGGGGCGGCTTATGCCGCTTCGGGTACCAAAGGGTCGCCGGGCACCCGCTTGTTTTGTTTAAGTGGCCGGGTGGCAACCCCCGGCACGTATGAACACGAGTTTGGGGTGACCTTGCGTCAGGTCATTGAGGCCGCTGGTGGGGTGACCGACGAGGCCAGCATTCGGGCGGTCTTGTTGGGGGGAGCGGCCGGCAGTTTTGTGGGCCCTGAGCAATTGGACTTACCCCTTACCTTGGAAGACACCCGAGCTGCCGGGGTTTCTTTGGGCTCCGGGGTAGTCATGGTCTTTACGGCCCAAGACGACTTAGTAGACACGGTGCGGCGTATTGCTCAGTTTTTTCGTGACGAGTCTTGTGGGCAATGTGTGCCTTGCCGGGTAGGGACGGTTCGGCAAGAAGAGGTGCTGGTGCGGTTGGGTCGGGGCAAAGCCCTGCCCACCGATGAGGCGTTATTTGGCGATCTTGAAGCAGTAATGAAAGATGCATCTATCTGTGGTTTAGGCCAGGCCGCTGCGTCGGCCGTGCGCTCAGCCATGGCCTTGGGTTTGTTGGAGGTAACTCAATGAACGAAACACCAGTAAATGCGCCACGACCTTTGGTGTCGTGCGTCATTGATGGACAAGAGGTACGGGTACCCCAGGGGTCAACCATTTTGGATGCTTGTACCAAACAGGGGATTGATACCCCCACGTTGTGTTGGGCGGCCAACCTGACGCCGGTAAATGTGTGTCGGGTGTGTGTAGTTGAGGTGGAAGGTTCACGCACTTTGGTGCCATCGTGCTCGCGCCCAGTAGAAGAAAACATGGTGGTGGCTACCGATAGTGAACGGGTGCGTACCAGTCGCCGCATGGTTTATGAGCTTTTGGCTTCGTCGGTAGAAATGGATCGTTCCGAACCTGAAGTCTTGGCTTGGATGGATCACTACGGGGCCGACCCGGACCGCATGGGGCCGGTAGACGAAAGGGCTACGGTGGCTCAACCGGTCAAGGTAGAAGATGACCTTTATGTCCGAGATTATGAGCGGTGCATTTTGTGTTACAAGTGTGTGGAAGCTTGCGGAGATGATGCCCAACACACTTTTGCTATTGCCACGGCAGGCCGTGGGTTTGATGCCCATATTTCCACAGAGTTCGATAAGTCGCTGCCTGATTCGGCGTGTGTTTATTGCGGGAACTGCATAGGGGTGTGCCCTACCGGGGCTTTGGTGTTTAAAACCGAACATGATATGCGCCAAGAGGGCACATGGGATCAAGCAGCACAAGAGGTAACCACCACGGTGTGTTCTTTCTGTGGCGTGGGCTGCAATTTAGAACTCCATGTGCAAGACGACCGTATTGTCAAGGTCACCTCGCCGGCTGATCACTCGGTCACCTCGGGCCATCTCTGCATTAAGGGTCGTTTCGGGTGGCAACACGCTCAACCATGAGCCAAACTTTGCGGAATTTACCGTGGGGCTGTCGGTTTACCCGCTAGGGTGCCGTGGGTCACATTGCTTGACGGCGAGTAGTTGAGCAAAAGTGAACGGGTTCAATGGTTCGAACAAAGAAGTTCGGTACATCAATCGGGTAGCCGGAGGGTAATAAAACAGTGACTGCTGTTCAGGAACGAAAGTCAATAAGTCGGGTTTCATTGGTTGATCGTTTTTTGACGGTCATTAAAACCTTGTTAGTGAGTTTGGTGGTTGTCGGGGTGGTGGCGTTTATCGCTCAACAGATAGACCCTTCCAATGCTTTCGCTCAGTGGCGCAACCCGGGCGCTCGGGCGCTTACCGCCGACCAGTTCAAAGGCTTGGTTATCTCTGGCCTCTCTCAGGGTGTGCTTTATGGTTTGATTGCGCTGGGCTACTCCATGGTTTACGGCGTTTTAGGGTTTATTAACTTCGCTCACGGCGAAGTCTTCATGGTGAGTGTTTATACCGGCTATATCGCTTCACACAAGTTCGCTGCTAACGGCATGTGGGAAAGCAACTTTTTGCTTTGCTTGGTCATTGTGTTGGTGCTGGCCACGACGGTAGCTACCGCTACGGCCATTTTGATGGAGCGCATTGCTTACCGGCCGTTGCGTAACTCGCCTCGCTTGATTCCCCTGATTACTTCAATCGGGGTGTCTTTCTTTTTGCAAAACGCCGTGCTGGGCTTCTTCGGCCCGTCTACTCGCAGTTACCCACAGTTGCCTGAGTGGCTGTCGAAGCAATATTCAATTCTCACTTTTGAAATTTCTGGCACCAAACTAATGGTGTTGGTGGTGACCGTGGTTTCTATGACGGGTCTTTGGTATTTGGTGGAACGCACTAAAACCGGCAAAGCCATGCGAGCGGTGGCCGAAGACAAAGAAATTGCTTCACTTATGGGTATTAATGTCAACCGCATCATCGTGACTACCTTCGGGGTGGGCGGGGCCATGGCAGGTGTAGCGGGGATCATGTTCGGTTTGTTGTTCCGGGCGGTACACCCCATGACCGGTTTCTTGCCTGGTATTAAGGCCTTCACCGCTGCTGTGGTGGGGGGTATCGGCAACCTTGGAGGGGCCATGACCGGCGGAATTGCTTTGGGTTCCGCAGAGTCGATCGCTCCGATGATGATTCTTGAACCTTTGGGGGTTCCCGGGGTGACACAGTTAAAGGACGCCGTGGCTTTCACCGTATTGGTGATGGTGCTTTTGTTTAAGCCTTCCGGGCTCTTCGGAGAGCAACTTTCATCGGAGGACCGGCCATGACGGAAATTAAGATGGCTCCTGCCGCCAAAATACTTGACCAAGACTGGCGAAACATATTTCGTTGGGGCGCAATTTGTGCCATTACGTTGGTCTTTATTTCATTGGTCGGCATGCCCGCAAAGTTGAACCTGCGATTAATCATTAATCCCACTTTGAGCCTGGGTTATGTCTCTTTGTTCTGGATTCCCGTGATGTTCGGCTTTGTGGCTTCGACGCATATTGCGCTTGAAGGCATGGAGGTCTCTCGTCCGGGCATACGTGATGTAGTGACCGGTTTAGTGACCGGCCTGATCGGTAGCTTCGGCTTGGTTCTACTCATTTTGGGCATGGACAACTTCGATATCACCGACCCGTTGGTGAACTGGGGCCCGAACCTTCTTGAATTGTTGACTACGGGCCGGGGCGTCGGCACCGGTATTTTGGGCTGGATGGCAGCCAGCGCATTTTTAGGCATGGCCGGTGCGTCACTCCATGTACTCACTCCGTTGCTGAGGCGCATTGTTTCTTCAGCGATCCTGGGCATGATCTCTATCGCCATTTTAGAAGACGCTATTGACGACTTTTCTGAAGGGTTTCGTTTGGAATGGTTGGTGGATTTGGTCTACGCCAAGCGTGGGGGTTTGACGAATAAGTCAGCAATTATTGTGGCTATTTTGATGGCGGCCGTTTCTGTATTGTCAAAAGGCCGGATCAAAAAAGCTAAAGCGAATTTCCGTGCCCTTGACCAGGTGCAACGTAAGAAGAAGTCGATGGTTCTTTTTGCCTTAGCTACTGCTGCGGTAGTGATATTGCCTATGTTTGCCGGGGGTTACGTCAACTCCTTGCTGGCTAACGTGGGTATTTTTCTTCTCTTGGCTTTGGGGTTGAACATTGTGGTTGGTTTGGCTGGCATCTTGGATCTTGGCTACGTAGCTTTCTTCGCCGTCGGTGGCTATGCAACTGCGGTGCTTACCTCGCCGCAGTCGCCTTGGTTTGCTCCAGAAATTGGGTTTGTGCCGGCCATGTTGATCGCGGTGGTGCTGGCCGGTATAACCGGTTTGGCTATTGGGGCACCAGTTATTCGTATGCGCGGTGACTATTTGGCCATTGTGACTTTGGGCTTTGGTGAGATCATTCGTTTGCTCTTCATGTCCGACTTCTTGAAGCCTTATTTTGGTGGAGCGCAGGGGATCACCAACGTGCCCGGTGTTGAACTGGGTTTTCTTACTATCTCGGGCACCGACCCGAAGGGGGTTTTCTACCTCGTCCTCGTATTTAGCGCCTTGGCAGTTTACATTTCGTGGCGGCTGCAGGCCTCTCGCTTGGGTCGATCTTGGATGGCCATTCGTGAAGATGAGCAGGTGGCAGAAGCTATGGGTATTAACACGGTGAACTCAAAACTTATGGCTTTTGTGGTGGGAGCAATTTTGGCTTCTTTCGCTGGCTCGGTCATGGTGGCTCGTGTTGGCTCGGTCTTCCCTAACAGCTTCATGATTTTGGTTTCCATCATTATTTTGGTGGTGGTAATTGTGGGTGGCATGGGTTCCATCCCCGGGGTGTTCGTCGGATCCTTTGTGCTGATTGGGGTGTTAGGTGGCCCAAGGCAACCTGGGTTGCTCCAAGAGTTCGGTCAGTTGAAGTTGCTTATCTACGGGGCTTTGCTGGTATTTATGATGTTGAAGCGCCCAGAAGGTTTGGTGCCGAGTGCTCGACGAAGCCAGGAACTCCACCAAGACGAGTTCTTGCAGGATGCCTGGTTTAAGGGCGACGATGAAGCCGAGGGGTCTGATGAGCAGACTACGTCGGCCGAGGGAGAGGGGGCATCTGTATGAGCCACTTGCTTGAAATTAGAGATCTTCAGGTGACCTTTGGCGGCCTGGATGCTTTGTCGGGTTTGAACTTTCATATTGATGAAGGGGAAATCGTTAGCGTCATCGGCCCTAACGGTGCGGGTAAGACCACCTTCTTCAACACGATTTCTGGTTTGGTGGAGCCCACTTCGGGAGACATTTTGTTTGAAGATGAGTCAATCCGTGGCCTTGACCCCAACCAGGTGACGTCCTTAGGTATTGCTCGTACTTTCCAGAATGTGCGCCTTTTCCCCAACATGACCATTATGGAAAACGTCATGGTGGCTCAGCATTGCCGTACTTCCCAAAACGTGATTGGGGCGTTGTTCCAAACCAAGGCCTTCAAAAAAGAAGAAGAAGAGATTCGCGAGAATGCTAAAGAGATTTTAAGTTTCTTTGGTTCTCGCCTTGTTGGCTATCGGCTTGATCAACCTGCTTTTGTGTTGTCTTACGCCAACCGTCGTCGTTTGGAAATTGCTCGAGCGATGGCTACTCGCCCTCGGTTGATGCTTCTTGATGAGCCGGTTGCCGGGATGAACCCCAAAGAAACGGCCGAGTTGACGGAACTCATTGGCCGCTTGCGTTCTGAGTGGGGTTTCACCATTGTCATGATCGAACACGACATGCGGGTGGTGCGTGATGTTTCCGACCGAGTGGTTGTTCTTGATCATGGGGTACCAATTGCCCAAGGAAGTTATGACGAAGTGTCCATTAACCCCGATGTGGTCGAGGCTTATCTTGGCCGCCCTGTGGAGAATAAATCGTGAGCACAGAAACCAGCACCTCAACAAACCCTTCGTCTTCTGACAAAGGGCAGGCTCTTTTAGAATTCCGTAAGGTAAATACTCATTACGGGGCTGTCCATATTCTTAAAGATGTAGACCTTGAAATTTACCCTGGAGAGTTGGTTTGTTTGCTGGGCGGAAACGCCAGCGGCAAAACCACAACACTAAAGGCTCTTTTGGGCATGGTGAAACCAACATCGGGTGAAGTGGTGCTTAATGGCGAAGTGGTAAATAACCAGACGACCAGTTACCGCGTGTCTAACGGGGTGACCATGGTCCCCGAAAACCGTCGCCTTTTTAAACGCCTGTCGGTGCTGGAGAACCTCATGTTGGGGGCCTACCTGCGTAACGACAAAGACGGGATTAAAGAAGACCTCGAATATGTCTACGATCTTTTTCCTCGTGTAAAAGAGCGTTTGACGCAAAAATCGGGGACTCTTTCTGGTGGCGAGCAGCAGATGGTGGCCATTGGTCGTGCTTTGATGTCTCGCCCTAAAGTGTTGTTGATGGATGAACCTTCAATGGGCTTGGCCCCGGCTTTGGTGCAACAAAACTTTGAGTTGATTGAGAAAATCAACAACGAAGGCATGGCGATCTTTATGGTGGAACAAAACGCCAACATGGCGCTTTCTATCGCTGACCGTGGCTGGGTGCTACAGACCGGCATGGTGGTGTTGAATGATTCTGCCGAAGCGTTGCTGGCTAATCCAGAAATGCGGGCTGCTTACCTCGGTGAGGCCTAAAGGCCGCTGAGCCTTGGCTAGTCCAGGTCTTCGAGTTTAGGAAAGCCACTGGGGGGCATGATGTCTACGGTGGCCGAGCGTTGTTGTGAGAGCATGCCGCCGTCGATTTTTAGTACATCGCCGGTGATGTAGGCGGCGTCGTCGGAAGCCAAGAATAAGGCTGGACCGGCCATGTCGTCGGGAGTACCGGGGTAGCCCAAAGGTATGTTTTCTCCGCGAAGCCGACGGGCGGCTTCATCCATGTTTTCTGTGTCTATGGAGCCCGGCATGAGGGCACAGACGCGAATTCCGTAGGGGCCAAGGTCGAGGGCCATGGCTCGGGTGAGGGCTTCAATCCCACCTTTGGAGGCGTCGTAAGCGCAAAAAGCTCGGTGGGCTCGGGTGGCGCCACCCGAAGACATGTTGATGATGACCCCGTGGCCTTTTTTGGCCATGATGCGGGCCGCTCTTTGAGAGCAAAGAAAGTGGCCGGTGAGGTTGACGTCTATTATTTTGCGCCACCAGTCTTCATCGGCGTTAAAGAAGTGGCGCATGGGGCCGATTAGGCCAGCGTTGTTCACCAAAACGTCGAGGGTGCCAAAGGCCTCGAGGGTTTGGTCAAACATTTCGGCAACCTGCTGGCTGTTTGACACGTCGGCCATGATGGCCAATGCGGTCCCCCCGGCGGCGGTAATGGCGCCGGTGGTGGCTTGGGCGGTAGCGAGGGTTACGTCGTTAACGACAACATGTGCACCTGCTTCGGCAAAACGTTGGGCGATGGCTTGCCCAATGCCTGCTCCGGCTCCGGTTACCAAGACGACTTTCCCTTGATGGCTATAGGTCATGATGTGCTGTCCTTAATCATTGAGCGAGTTAGGTTCTTCTGCGCATGATAGGTCCAAGAAGAGAAGTAGGGGGCGCTGTTGGGAGAAAGCAACAATGGGCAGCATTTTTCACATTGTGGGAAAAGTTGTTTACCGCTTTCCATTTGGAAAAAAGTCAACTAGAGTGCCTACGGTCACATCGCTGCGATAGCTGGGTCTCGCCGAAAAGCAGATCGATTTAGCAAAGGGTGTGCGTCATAACCACTATGGAGGGTATTTTAAAATGAAGAAGCGTGTAAGTCTTTTGACTGCTGTGCTGCTGGGGTTCGCATTGATTGCGGGTGCTTGTGGTTCAGACAGTCCCGAAGAAGAGGTCACAGCAACTACTGCTGCGCCGGCAACTACGGCTGCGCCGGAGACTGGTGCCTATTTGGGTGATGGTTCTTTGGGTGAGGTTCGTGTTGATGCTGGGGAAGCTATTCAGATTCGTTCTTTGAACGCTATTTCTGGTGATGTGGCTTTCTTGGGTATTCCCAACGAAAATGGTATTCGTATGGCTGTAGAGGATTACGGCCAGATCAAGGGTTTCGATGTTGACTTAGGTGTCGGCATGGATGATCTTTGTTCCGCTGATGGTGGTCAGGCTGCGGCTTCGATCATTGTTGCTGACGAAGACATTGTTGGTGTTATTGGTACGTCTTGTTCGGGTGCGGCTGCTGCTGCGTCTCCTTTGATTTCTGAAGCCGGTTTGGTGATGATTTCTGGGTCGAACACGTCTCCTTCTTTGACTTCTGACTTGGCTGGTACAGCGGGTTCGAACTACAAGACTGGTTACTACCGGACTGCGCATAACGATCTTTACCAGGGTGCTGCTGCTGCTGATTTCGCTCTCAATGTTTTGGGTGTGACTACGGCTGCTGCTATCCATGATGGTGACCCTTACACCGAGGGTCTCGCTACTGCTTTCACTGACGCTTTTGAAGCGGGTGGCGGCACGGTTACTGGCTTTACTGCTGTTAACAAGGGCGACACTGACATGGTTCCGGTTTTGACCGAAATCGCTGCTGGTGCTCCAGAAATGCTGTTTTTCCCTATTTTCCAACCTGAGGGTGACTTCATTGTCCAACAAGCCGGCGATGTTTCCGGTATGGGCGGAGTTGTTTTGATGGCTGCTGATGGTTTGTTGAACACAAACTTCTTAGCGGTTGCGGAAACTGAAGGCATGTACTTCTCTGGTCCTGACGTACGGTATGGCTCTAACGCCAACCAGTCGACTGGTGCGAGCGCTGCTGACGTGTTGGCTGATTACAACACCGAATTCGGTGAAGCTCCAGCTGCCCCATTTTGGGCTCACTCCTATGATGCTGCGGCATTGTTGATGGATGCTATTGATGCCGCTTCTTACATGGATGGCGACACTTTGGTTATTGACCGTGCTGGCGTACGTGAACACCTCAATGGTGTTTCTGGTTACGACGGTTTGATCGGTAACTTGTCTTGTGACGCTTTTGGTGACTGTTCTTCTTCGAAGATCACCGTTATCCAAAACGTTGACACCGCTGACTACGAAGGCTCAACTGCCAACGTTGTCTTCGAATACGCTCCAACCGGTTCACAAGCCGGAAACGACGTAGTCGC
>Ga0206681_10000025_pt1 | contig 103681 bp, 102 predicted proteins | sample M150012015metaG_FD_161048 | JGI IMG/M metagenome (GOLD analysis project Ga0206681, IMG submission 161048) | Ammonia-oxidizing marine archaeal communities from Monterey Bay, California, United States - M1 500m 12015 | ecosystem: Environmental > Aquatic > Marine > Intertidal zone | place: USA... | reverse complement strand
CTAAACCAGGGATGAAAATTAGTTAAATAAAAGTTTTGGAAGGATGTCAGAGCGGTTTAATTTGCTCGCTTGGAAAGCGGGTGTACGGTAACGTACCGAGGGTTCGAATCCCTCTCCTTCCACCATTTATAAAAAAACCCACCAAAAGGTGGGTTTTTTTATCAATATAGAAAAGTATTCGAACCAGGGTAGGGGCTTATTTTTTAGTGAATTTGTTCTTAACTTTCTCAATAAGACGATTCGCCAGAAGTAGTTTTATTAATGAAAATACAGGGCCTTTTAACAGCCACATTGTTAATTTATAACGCCATCCAAAAACCATAATGTGTTCTACTGTTAATAGGCGCTTTGTTCGTCAAGTTTTGATGGTATTTGTTGGATGATCAACAGGGTTTTATTTGTTAAGGGTTGATAAAAGTCGATGAACCAGCTGCAAGTTAAGTTCGGCAATTTTTTCACCAAGGTCCAGACTCATAAAGCTGTCCCAGTTAAAAAAGATGCCAACAATACCAAGAGAGACTTGTTGACAATCATTCTTACTGGCCTTGGGGTGGCGTCGAACAAGCTCTTCAGTAATATCGTCAACATAAACGTTGAAGCATTGTTTGAGGCGCTGAGTAACTTCTGGGTAGCGATGCGCAGAGGCCAAAAGTGAGAAAAAGGCGGGTATAAGCGCTTGATATTTCTCATCAGGATTGCTATTGAACAATGTTTTTAATAGCCACTCGTCACCGTCATCATTGGTATATTGAGCGCGCTGTTGGTGCCAAATGGTTTCGAATTCTGTTGAAACGTGCTCGGCCACTTGATTAATTAATTCCGTGCGATTTCCAACATTGTGGCGGAGCAAGCTTCGGCGCATTTGTGATTTTAATGCAATATCATCGAGTGTTGTTGCGTTAAGTCCTTTGATGGCAATGCATTCAGTAAACGCTTGTAATATGATTTTTTGTCGCTCTTGCTTTAAGGATGGTCTGGCCATGGGTTAATTATAGATAATCATTAGAGATTATTTTACTGATGAAATGTTAATTGTCAATAATGACAATAAAAACAATGCCTTATGCAGGTCAAAGTGAACAGAGTCACCTTTTGTGGGGATTATAAAATCGATTTATGGGATAAGTGAGTATCAAAAAATGCGATGATATTATCCTCAAGTAGGCGCGCTAATTCATCGGCTGGAATGGCCCCAGCTACTCCTACGGTTTGCATTACGGGGGAGAATAGCGGCGTGTCTGAAAAATCAAAATGCATCGTTCCTGGCAGGTATAAAGCGCTTTGCTGGCTACTATTGTTCAGAAGGGTGTTGAGCTTTTGGTAATTTAATGGATCTGGCCAAGATTCACGACCGATGTAGAAAAATGGTTTTTGCAGGCCTTTGTCAATAACTGCTGGCAATATTGGCAATATCCAGCCGTCTAGCGCGACCACAGCATCAATGCGCTTATCTTCTCCGGCAGCAACAATACCAGTAGTGCCGCCGTAGGAGTGGCCAAATATACCAATGCGCTCTAAATCGATAGCAGACCAAATAGCTTCACCTGCGTCTTGTTTGCCTTCTATTGTGTCGAGCATAAAGCGAATGTCAGCAACACGAGTGCTGAGTTGTGGATTACGTAGCGCCCAAAACTCTTCTTCTGTTAGCTCACCTTCATACCCTGAGCGAAAATCGGCAATGCTGCCGTCATCAAAAAATGTCAAACTGGCATCGTATGCATGGTCAGCGGAAACCACGATGTATCCACGACTTGCTAAGGCTTCAAATTGTGCGGTATTTTGGAAGCGAAAACCATAAATTCCGTGAGAAAAAATAACTAGTGGCGCTTGTTTAATATCTTGATTCGGTTTTGCGTTAAGTGTCGAATGTGTGTCGATCTCTATTAAGTGATTAAACAAAAACTGAGGCAACTCTAAGATATCGCTTAAAGCAGGCAGCCATCGATCTGGGTATGGCAAGTAGGGTAGGGGTGCTTCGTTTGAGGGTTCGCTTGGGTACCAAATTTGTACAACAATTCGACGCTTGTCATTCTCCTGTTCGGTAAACCACTCGTCCCTTGCAGGGTCAGTCCATTCGAATATTTGTGTACCAATAGGATAGAAGCCAAGTGGCTCAGGTAAATCTGACAGTGGGATAAGTTTTGGCACAATAAAACGATGCCCCAGGGCAAATACAACAATCAGCAGAAGGATGACACCCAGCAAAGATAGGCTGATTTTTTTTATCATGGGGTGTTTATTAGGGGCTGTATATCAAGTTCTACAAGTGTGGTTGTTAGCATTTATAGTCGGGATCTTCTTTATCAAGGATGGCCATTAATTCATTAAAGTGGTGGTTTGCAAAGCTGCCATAACTTTCCCATTGTTGCGCGGTCTTCTCAGCAACTTCGTGACTAGCAACACGCAATTTTTTACCCGTCTGGTATGCACCTATTAGGGTTTCGCAGGCGCGCTCAAAATAATACAAATCATCGAAGGCTTGAGCGACACTCGGCGCTGTGACCACAACACCATGGTTCCCCAATAGTAATATTTTATTACTGCCAAGTTTGGCACTGAGGCGCTCTGCCTCATTAGCTAAACCCATACCGTCATAACCAACATCAATAGAAACCCTGTTATAAAATCGCATTGTATTTTGGTCGATCGGTGGCATGACACTATTTTCCAAGCAAGCTAAAATTGTGGCGTACTTAGAGTGTACATGGAGCACACATTTTGCTTGGGCGTTGTTTCGATGAATGGCGCTATGAATTGCCCACGCTGTTGGATCAGGTGCATTCTTGCTTGACATTGTGGTGTTGTCATTTGAGTCTAATAACAGTAGCTCACTTGCTTTGATTTGTGAGAAGTGCCTGCCGTTTGGGTTCACCAAGAATTGCGAGCCGTCATCAGAAACCACTAAGCTAAAGTGATTGGCAATCGATTCGTGCATATTCAGTCGAGCCGCCCATCTAAATGCAGCAGCTAGCTCGATCCTTTCTTTATTGTGGTTGTTCTTCATATTTTAGGGGTCTACAAATCAAGTTCAAAAAATAGCGGGAAGTGGTCTGATGATACATTGCTTTGATCGCTATAGGCACTGCCAATGCGTCCATTCAAATCTGGCGTTGCAAAGAGGTAATCAAGGCGCGAAAATCGCCCATCATACTCCAAACAGGTGCCGGGATTTGATAAGCGTGTTTTGCTTGCAAGCCACGCATCAATTAAAGTGTCAGTTGAGTCAGTTAAGGGTTTCATCATCTGTGCATAGTCATTGCTGTCGTCCTCAAAGTTAAAGTCACCAGCGACAATGGTGGATTGCGGAATAGGGGGTGCTTGCATACCTTCGGTGTAGACCGACAGCTCTGGGTCGTCGTCCCATAGGTGCATTTCGCTTGGAAGGCTAGTAACAAGTGATTTTAAGGCATTAATTTGGGCAATCCGCTGCTCTCCTGGAAGGTGGCTCAGATGAACCGAGATAAAGCGTATGGCATTACTGTTAACATTGATAACAACCTCAAGAGCGACGCGAGGTAAGTCAACAAAGGGATAAAAATCAGCAGAGACCTCTGTCGCCGGCCTTGGTAATGAATGCGCTCGAGAGTACAAAATCGGCCAGCGCGAAAGAACCATATTGCCAAACCCTCGGCGAGCATTGGTGATTATTCCGTTGTCATCTTTCGAGCCGTAATCAACCTCAAAACCTGGTGCATAGGCCATGTATCGGTTAAGAGTACTTGCTAATTTTTCTGGTTGGTTGTCACCTTCACAAATCTTCCAGTTGGTAGTGACCTCTTGAAGGCAAACAATATCTTGGTCTTTGATGGTTTCTACTGTACGGGATAAGTCGTAGCAATTATCTTGCCCGACACCGTATTGGATATTATAAGTTGCGAATTTGACTATCATTAGTTTTGGAGAAAAATTCGATTATATTTTGATTTGATTTGGGATGTGATCATTTATTATTATTATTATGTATCATTAGCCAATCTTTTCATCGCTATAAAATGATCGAAAAACGTCGAACAATCAACCACCTTCATGAGTGGCCCACCTGGGTAGTAATTGCAGCGGTTTATTCCCTGTGGTGCATTGTTTTGCTTAATTTTCATTCAATTCCTTGGTCGCCTCTATGGCTGACTTTGATTCTTGGTTTTCACGGCTCTGTGCAGCATGAACTTTTGCATGGACACCCAACCAGCAAGCAATCTCTAAACGACTTGATTGCTTATCCACCGCTTTCTCTTTGGTACCCTTATCCAATTTACAAGAAAACCCATCTAAAACACCATGAAAATGCCGATTTAACGATTCCCGGCGTTGATCCCGAGAGTTATTTTATTAATCAAGAAGTTTGGGCCGGGATGTCAAGAACTGCAAAGCTAGTAGCCACTGTTAATATGACCGTAGTTGGGCGACTTCTTTTCGCTCCTTTCTGGCACTTACTGGGGCTAAAAAAGAAAATGTTTCAAAGTATAAGGAGTAGGGATCAGCAAAGAAATACTTGGTTATTGCATGAACTCTTTTGTCTTGTTATCATGCTTGTGGTTGTTATATTTTTTAACGTCAATATACTTACTTATATTGCCTGCAGTTATTTTGCTCAGTCCAGCACCTTATTGAGAAGTTTTTATGAGCATAGAGTTGTAGAAATACCTGAGCATCGGTCTGTTATTGTTAAATCTTGCTTGCCGTTTAGGTTGCTTTTTTTAAACAATAATTTTCATGCAGTGCACCATCAAAATCCTGGAATGAGTTGGTTTAAGCTTGGAGGGGAGTATTACTCAAAATCCGGATATTACGATGAACAAAACGGCCACTTTGTAGAACGAGGGTACTGGCAATGGCTTTCTAAATACATCCTTAAACCAGTTAGTAACCCCGTACACCCTGGTCTTGTTAAGAGTGATTAATCGACAGATTGCACTAGGAATGTACTCGCTTGACGGTAGGTTGTTGCAGGCTTGGCGCAGTTTGTTTATACAGGCTTCTAATTTTTATCCTGATATCGACATACCTAAAGTCGTTGTTAATAGTATTGAAGATTTGGTAATTTTGGATAACAATACTTGCATTAGTCACATATGTGGACTTCCATTGCTTGATAGGTTTTCGAAGTGCTTAATTCCGCTTTGCGCACCACAATTTAACATCCCCGGTGTCTCCGGCCCACACTACTTTAGTTACTATGTTGTGCGCCACGATAGCGATATGAAATCTGTTGTGGATGCCAAAGGTAGGATATTTGCTGCAAATAGCTTGTGTTCTAATAGTGGTCTAAATGTATTACGTCATGAGATTAAAGCAGCACTTAACGTCTGTGTTGAGGATTTTGTTAGCAAAATACACTATACTGGCTCTCACCATCTTAGTATTCAGTCAATCATAGAGGGGGTTTCAGAGTTTGCAGCGATTGATGCAGCAACCTATGAATACTTATGCGTTATGAATCCTATTTATCGAACTCAATTACGCATTATTGGCCAATCTTATCAGTCTGCAGCGCCACCTTTGGTTACACATAAAAATAGCCCATTTTGCGACCCTCAGCTGCTTACTAATGCTCTTAATTCTGCACTAAACTCGCTTGATCAGGTAACTCGCAACACGCTGAATATTAGGCAATTTCACAAAGTAAAGCTGGACGATTATACTTCACAGATTCTCGACTGAACAGTGTGAAAAATCCGGGATACTTTCAACTTTTTACTTCTTTTATTATCCAGTTTCGAAATTGATTTGCTGCGTCAGATAAAGATTTTTTGTTGCGGTAAACAAGGTGATAACCAAACCCTTTAAGTTCTATATTAGACAGATAAACGAGCTTTCCTGTGTCAATTTCCGAGCGAACTAATTTATCCCAAAGAGCTACTCCTTGGCCATCAATGACAGCTTGAAACCTGGTGCTTGAATCGGTTATAGCGAGACTTGTTGAGGAAGGCATATACTCCAAACCAGCAACCTCATGCCATGCACGCATGCCACGCTCTTCGGAGAAACCGTCATTTAATAAAGGGATGGTTTGTACAGCTTGACTTAAGCCCAAACGACTAGCTTCTTTTGCAACTTTGGGGTTACCGACAAGTAAAGATGAGGAGTCCACAAGCAAGTCGTGAGTGAAGCCACCCCAGGCATTACCCCAAAGAATAACCAAGTCAAAGTTGACACTATTAAATTCATCAATTGAATTGACTGCTTCAAGTCTGAGGCTTATCTCAGGGCAGTCTTGAAAAAAATTAGCTAGCCTTGGTGACAGCCATCTTGAAGCGAAAAAAGTAAGAACCCCAACAGTTACAGTGCTTGAGATTTTTCCACGCAACTGTTCAATTTTATTGTCAATTTGATTGAGAGATGATTGTGAAACATGCCAAAGATTACGTCCAGCATCGGTCAAAGTAAGTTTAGATTTAGCTCTATCAAAAAGCATAAATCCAAGCTCCCTTTCAAGTTTATTGACCTGATAGCTGACCGCTCCTTTGGATTAACATAACTCTTCTGATGCTACGGTAATGCTTTCGCATCGGGCTACAGTATCAAAAATTCTAAGAGAGTTGTAAGATTTAAATCGCATCAAGTCAGTTTAATATTTTTAAACCATTTGTGCAAATTATTAATCGTGATTTGATACAAAAAAGGTTAAAAAGTTAACTATATAGCTTTTTTAAATATTATTGGAGGGGTCACATGAAGAGGCGTTCTCGTGTTGTTGTTATCGGTGGCGGAATAGCTGGCTGCTCAACTTTGTATCATCTTACTCAGGAGGGTTGGTCTGATGTTGTTCTAGTGGAACGCAATGACCTTACCAGTGGGACCACTTGGCATTCTGCAGCTCAGGTGACTAATTTTGGTATGAATCAAACAATGGTCGGCTTAAAAACTCATTCTATAAACCTATATAAAGAATTAGCTAATGACCCTAATCATCCAATTAACTATAACCATGCAGATGGAGGTATACGCTTAGCAAACACTGAAGAACAAATGCAGGGATATCATCATTTTGCTTCAATGGCTAAAGGGATGGGTGTGGACTTTGAAGTGATTGATGCAAAAGAATGTCAACGTCGCCACCCACTGATATCAGCCGATAACTTAGTTGGCGGTATTTGGGATCCTCTTGATGGGGATATTGATCCATATCAATTATGCCACGCCCTAACCCGAAAAGCGCGCAAAGCTGGAGCTGAAGTCTACACAAACACCCCCGTAACTGCCCTCGATCAATATAAGGACGGCACTTGGAAAGTAACCACTGAGCATGGTGATATCGATTGTGATATTGTGGTCAATGCTTGTGGCTACAGAGTCAATGAACTTGGCGCAATGATGGGAGTTCATCATCCAGTTGCCTCTATGGAGCATCAATACTTCTTAACTGAGGATATTCCTGAAATTGCGCAGGCGGGTCATCGGATGCCTCTTCTTCGTTGTCCAATATCTGATTACTACTGTCGGCAAGACAAGGGTGGTCTTTTAATTGGTTTTTATGAACAAAATTGCAAAACATGGGGGATGGATGGAATTGATCCAAATTTTGTTAACGCACTGTGTCCAGATGACTTGGAAAGAGTAGCTGATGTATTAGATGGAGCGTTTACCCGTATGCCGGCACTAATGAAAGCCGGAATTAAAAGCATTGTTAATGGTCCAATTACTTACACAATTGATGGTGCACCACTGGTTGGAAAAATTCCGGGTAAACGCAACGCTTTTTGTATTATTGGTCTTCGTGCTGGACTAGGTGAGGGCGGCGGTCATGGCTGGTTATTGGCGCAGCAAATTGTTCACGGTGAGGCATGCTATGACACCTGGTGTCTTGACCCAAGACGTTTTAGTCAGCATACCAATGTGGAGCTGACATCACTCAAAGCTATTGAAGATTATCAAAATGAGTTTCGTTTTCATTTCCCTCACGAACATCGGCCAGCAGGTAGGCCTGCTAAAACCACGCCACTAACGCCAATTTTAGCAGCAGAGGACGCAGAATTCACAGTGGTCAACGGATGGGAGCGTGTTGACTATATCAAACCTTCAGCAGACTTTCAGACGTCTCACACATTCCATTTTGATGAAGCTTTTGATGTGGTTGCTGCCGAAGTTGATAATCTCAGTCAAAACGTAGGTCTCTGTGAGGTTAGTGGCTTTAATCGTATAGAGATTACTGGTTCGGATAAGTACGATTTTCTTGATAGGTTGTTTTGTTCGCATGTGACCAGAGAGCCTGGAAAGGTGGGTTTGGGCTACTTGTTGAATAAATATGGCATGATTAAGGCAGAGGCCACTGTTGCCAATATTCCTTTATCTGAAAGAGGAGTTGATCGTATTTGGTACGGTTCAGCAGCTGCATCTGAGTTGCATGATATGGATTGGCTTAAAGAGCACTTAAGAGAAGATGAAAGTGTACAAATTAAAGCCCTAACTAATGATCAAACGATTTTGGTTCTGGCTGGGCCAAGAGCTCGTGACGTATTATCCATTTGTTCTCGCGGGGATTGGAGTAAAGAGGCTTTTCCTTGGCTGAGTGTCAGAGAGTGTTTTATTGGTTTTGCCCCAGCAACCGTTATGTCGATCAGCTTTTCTGGTGAGTTGGCCTATGAGATTCATGTGCCTAATGCGTCTTTGTATGCTGTATATTTAGCATTGCGCAAAGCAGGCGAGCCACACGGTATGGGACTTTTTGGTGCACGTGCAGTTGAGTCGATGCGCATGGAAAAAGGCTATCTACACTGGAAGGCGGATTTAATTACAGAATACGATCCTTATGAGACCGGGTTAGAGCGGTTTGTTAAGCTAACCAAGGGGGAGTTTATTGGAAAATCTGCGCTGGAGCAGCGACTACTTCAAGGACCAAAGAGAAAACTTGTTTCGTTAAGAATTGATAGCAAAGATGCGCCTGCCTATGGTGGTGCATCAATTATGGAAGGGGAGCGTGTGATCGGCACGGTTAGCTCTGGAGATTGGGGTCATCGAGTTGGCATGAATCTGGCCTATGCTTTTATTGAGCCTGAACAGGCCGTCATAGGCCGTCATCTAAGCGTGAATATTTTAGGTGAAATGGTTGTAGCGGAGGTGATGGCAAGTGGTCCATATGATTCAAATTACAGCAAAATCCTAGCTTAAGCTTGAATTAAATATATTAAGGAATTGAGATAATGAGACGAGAATCAGCAAGGTTAAAAAAACACGCTGAAAGGTCCAAGCCATCCAAAGTTGACCCTTGTCCGCCTGGACAATCAGGAGGGCAGTACAAGCCCTTGTCCGATCAACAAGTGAGAGAAATTCATCAAGAGGCTTTGAGAATTTTGGCCAATATTGGTATGGATGATGTTCCTGAAGTGCTCAGGAAGCAAGCGCTTTCTCATGGCGCAATAGTCAATAAAAATGGTAGGATTTGTTACCCAGAGTCGATGGTTCAGAGGTGTATTGAATCTGCTTGTAAAGCTTTCACTTTTTACGGTCGAGACTCGAAATACGATATTCATGTGGGTGGCGACAGTGTGTATTTTGGCACGGGTGGCGCAGCTGTTCAAACCCTAGATAGATCTAGTGGGCAGTATCGCCCATCAACTCTTGAAGACCTGTATGACTTTACTCGTTTAGTCGACCAGCTGCCCAATGTTAGCTGGTTTACGCGCTGTTGTGTGGCAACCGATGTAGAGGATATCTATGAACTAGATGTTAATACTGCCTATGCGCTAATTCGAGGAACCAAAAAGCCAGTTGCAACAAGTTTTACTCTTGCACAGAATGTGGACCCTATCGTAGATATGTTTGATATCGCCCTGGGTGGTCCAGGTAAATTTGCAGACCGACCATTTTGTAAGGCTCATATAAGTCCAATTATCTCACCACTAAAATACGGCGAAGATGCGGTGATGGTGGCATTGGCTTGCATGAGGCGCGGTGTGCCAATTAGTAACATTGTGGCCACCATGTCAGGTGCGACGGCACCAGCTCCACTTGCCGGGGTTCTGTCGATTTCTCTTGCAGAAACTTTAGCAGCTTTGGTGATGACTAATATTTTTGAACCCGGTTACCCAATGATATTCTCCAATTGGCCCTTCGTCATAGATTTGCGCACTGGAGCATTTAGGGGTGGCAGTGGAGAGATGGCACTTCTCAACGCGGCTTCGGCTCAACTCTCTAACGCTCTAGGACTGCCCTCTGGCTGCGCTTCAAGTATGACTGATGCAAAGTCGCCAGATGCTCAAATGGGCATGGAAAAAGCCTTGACATCTTTAGCCTGTGGTTTGGCTGGTGGAAATATGGTTTATGAGTCATCAGGCATGATGGCAAGTTTATTGGGCGTCTCTTTTGAGGCTTTTGTGATGGATGATGAGATGCTCTCTTTGGTGCATCGTATTATTCGAGGGTTCGAAATAAACCAGCAGACTTTGGAATATGATTCTATTGAGTCAGTTGTTTCAGGCGAAGGTCATTTTATTGGTCAGCCTGAAACCATGCGCTCGATGGAGCGAGATTATTATTATCCTAAGATTGCGGATCGTGAAGAGCCTACTGTGTGGCAGGACCAGGGTGCACTTGATCATTTAAGCAGGGCCAAACATCGAGTGAATGAGTTATTAAATCACCACCCTGATTATCTTGAGGCCGAGGCGGATGAGGCTATTAGAAAAGCCTACCCCATAATTTTAGAGCCAAGACCGTCATAAAAAATACTAGGATTGTTGGACCTAATTAGTTTGAGTACTGTTACCATTTAATAGGATGCAAAATATGTCAAGCCCAACTAAAATTAATTGTTCATTATTTATATAGAAAAGGAGTTGTTGTATGCATTTATCAAAATTTCCTCGTTTGAGATTGGCACATTTGCCAACGCCATTAGAGCCCATGAAAAGGCTATCTGAAGCCCTTGACGGCCCTGAAATATGGATTAAAAGAGATGATTGTACTGGCTTGTCGACGGGCGGTAACAAAACCCGTAAACTAGAATTTTTGATGGCAGAAGCTCAACTTCAAGGGGCTGATACTGTTATGACGCAGGGCGCAGTCCAATCCAATCATGTGCGCCAAACTTCTGCGTTTGCTGCAAAGATTGGAATGAAGTGTCACGTACTTCTAGAAGATAGAACAGGTTATATCGACGACAATTACAACCACAATGGCAATGTATTTATTGATCTGTTACATGGTGCAACTTATGAAAAACGCGGCCCTGGTTTAGATATGAATGCTGAAATGGAAGTTGTGGCAGAAGGATTGAGAAGCGGTGGTGCAAATGTATACACTATTCCTGGCGGAGGCTCTAATTCAACGGGCGCTCTAGGTTATGTCGATTGTGCTTTCGAGCTACTTAATCAGGCAAATAATATGGATCTGGTGATTGATCATATTGTTCACGCGACAGGTAGTACAGGTACACAGGCTGGACTTATTAGTGGACTAAAGGCAATGAATGCCAATATTCCATTGTTAGGAATTAGCGTGAGAGCACCAAGAGAAATACAAGAAGAGAATGTTTATAACTTGGCCGTTGATACAACAGCTAAATTGGGCTGCCCTGGTGTTGTTAATCGAGAGGATATTGTTGCTAACAGTGATTATGTTGGAGAGGGTTATGGTTTTCCTACAGAGGCCGGTATTGAGGCAATTACTATGTTTGCAGAATTAGAAGGAATTCTGTTAGACCCGGTGTATTCCAGCAAGGGTGCATCTGGTTTAATTGATTTGATTCGCAAGGGACACTTTAACAAATCGGACCGCGTGGTTTTTATTCACACTGGAGGTTCAGCATCTCTGTTTGGCTACACTAAACATTTTGATTTTGGTGATAGGGCCTAGCCCCCTGGATTGAATAGCATAGATAGTTCGTGTAACCAGCATTTATTAAGTTTTGCTGCTTTGATTATCCAGTTTCAAAATTGTTTTTCTGCGCTCGATAAAGGTTTTGGTTGTGTAAACAAGGCGATATTTAAAGCCTTTGAGTCTTATACCAGACTAACAAACAAGTTCTCCTGTGTAAATTTCGGCATAAGTCAAACACTGGTTAATTGGAAAATTTATTAAGTAAATACATATGAAACAATTACTAAATAAGGATGAAATAAGCAACTTTAAGCGCGATGGTGCAGTTCTGATTAAGGGTAAATTTGCTAAAGAATGGATAGAGGGTTTAAGAAGGGGTATTGATGAAGATATAAAAAATCCAAGTCCTAGATTTGCCAGACACACCATTGATGAAAACGCGCCAGGTTATTATGAGGATTTCTGGACTTGGGACCTTTATAAAGATTTTAAAGAGTTTGTTTTTAATTCGCCGACAGCAAAAATAGCGTCAGAGCTCTTGGGGGCTAAAAAAATTAATCTAGTAATGGACAATTGGTTTTATAGAGAGGCTGGCTCAAAGTCAGGCGCCCCCTTTCATCATGACATCTCTTATTTTGACTTTGAAGGTTCGATGTGTGTTCTCTGGCTTCCGCTTGAGCCTGTGACGAAGGAAGAGGGTATAGCCTGGGTTAAAGGCTCCCACCTTTGGGATAAGTTATTCATCAGAACCAGGTTTCAAGAGGGGCATCCAGTTGACTACCTAGCGGGAGTAGTAAATGGTAAAACCTATGACATAACGCCAGATATTCTCAATAACAAAGATGACTATGAATTCTTACAATGGGATCTCGAATTGGGTGATTGTGTATTTTTTGATATGCGCACTCTGCATGGAAGCTTGAGCCAAGTGATACCAAAAAAGGATGTTCATAGATATACTTTAAGAATGGCTAAAGAGGGTGCCATGGTTGAGTATCGTGGTGATTGGGCCTTAGATGAAAGGATGATGATGGAGGCAAATGGCTATCAAAATGGTGACGACTTATCTGGCAAAATGTTTCCTACTTTATATAAAAATCAATGACTATGAAAGCACAGCCTTTAGTGGTAGTGCCTATTACTGGCAAAATGATAATTAACAGAAGTGACAAAAGAATTTAAAAAATCCTTTACCCAGCAAGAGGCTATCGACGATGAATCGATAGCCTTGGCTGTAGAAGTACTTGAAAGCGGTAGATTGCATCGATACAACACCTTGGATGGTGAGCACTCTCAGGTGTCGCTACTTGAGCAGGAGTACGCTGCTTATCAAGGTGTTCGTTACTGTCTTGCGTGTGCTTCCGGTGGGTATGCTCTGGGTATCGCGTTAAAAGCTGCCGGGCTTAAGAATAACGAATCTGTACTAACCAACATGTACACTTTGGCGCCCGTACCAGGCGCAATAGCAGGCTCTGGTGGCCGGGCTGTATTTATAGAGATTGATAAAAACCTTGTGCTCGACCTTGATGATTTGACCCAAAAAGCAAACTCAAGTGGTGCTCGTTTTTTATTACTTTCCCATATGCGTGGTCATATTGTCGATATGGACAAGTTGGCGGATGTTGTAAAGGCCTGTAACTTAACCTTAATTGAAGATTGTGCTCATACAATGGGTGCAAAGTGGAGTGGCACTCGGAGTGGTAACTTTGGCTTGGCGGGCTGTTTTAGCACGCAGACGTATAAACATATGAACTCTGGCGAAGGCGGACTCATTACAACGAATGATGCTGAATTCATGGCGCGATGTATCATGATGTCGGGTTCATACATGCTGTATGAGCGTCATGGCGCTGCGCCTGATCCCGACGTTTTCAAAAAAATACGACTGCAAACACCAAACCAATCAGGGCGCATGGATAACCTTAGAGCGGCAATCTTGCGACCTCAAATTGGCAAACTTGAAGCCAATATATTGCGCTGGAATGAACGCTACGCTTTAGTTGAAGCTAAACTTCGTCAAGTAAGCAATATTGTTGTTCCAAATCGGGATGAAAAAGAGCTTTATGTTGGCAGTTCAATTCAATTTAGAATTCCCAATATCAGCGAAAAGCAAGCCTTTGATTTTATCGAAGATAACCGGAAATTGGGCGTTGAAATTAAATGGTTTGGTAGCGACAATCCAAGTGGCTTTACCAGTAACCATAAAAGCTGGCAATACGTTGAACGTCAACAACTTGATCGCTCAGATCTCATTTTGTCAGGACTATTCGATTTGAGACTGCCACTAACATTTTCAAAACAAGACTGTGGCTTATTGGCCGATATTATTTCTGATTGCGCTGAAAAGGTGACAATCAATGAGCGTGATTAATCATCAGGCAAAGCCTAAGTTGGGCATCATTGGTGGGATGGGACCTGAAGCCACGGTGTTGTTGATGTCCCGCATTATAGTTTTAACAGATGCAAAAGATGATTGTGACCACATTCCGATGCTTGTGGATAACAACACTCAAGTGCCCTCAAGAATTAAAGCCATTATTGAAAAGACGGGTGACGACCCTAGTAATACACTGATCACGATGGCTAAAAAGTTAGAAGGGAATGGCGCCAAAATGCTTGCCATGCCGTGTAATACAGCTCATTATTATGCCTCCACTATTCAAGAAGCTGTCAATATTCCCTTGTTAAACATGATTGACCTGACTGCAGAAAGGCTTTCTTTAGAGGGTTTAACTAATGCGACGGTTGGTATTTTGGGCTCGCCAGCGCTTGCACTTACTGAGGTTTATGACAACGCTTTCTCGTCTCATGGTTTGCAGGCGATATACCCTGAAAATCAACAGAACATGTTAAACGCCATACGACTTATTAAGGAAAACTCAGAAAGTGCAGACGCTCGCCAATTACTTCAGAATGAGGCTCAAAAATTAATACTTCGAGGCTCCGAAAGACTGGTTATCGCTTGTTCTGAATTTTCATTGATATCAGATTGCCTGCCCAGTATTTACCCGGTAATTGACTCTATTGACGTTTTAGCGAAAGCTGTTGTTGACTTTGTTAATCAAGGCAACTAATTAATGATTATGCACCTAATGGAGTGGAATAAATGAGCATAGAGTATATAAAGAAGGCATCTCGTTCTGAGGAGATCTTGGATCCTCAACTGAGTCAACGCGTCAGAGAGATGCTGAGCGAGATAAAAAATGTTGGCGAAGAGGCTGTGAGACGCTTTTCAGGAGAGCTGGACTCTTGGAATGGGGATGTTGTTGTGACAAGCAATGAAATAGCACAAGCGACTGAAAGATTGTCAAAAAAAGTCAAAGATGATATTCGTTTCGCTCATGACAATATAACACGCTTTGCTGAAGCCCAAAAGAACACCATCTCGGAGTGTAGCCTTGAAATTACACCTGGCTTTGAAGTTGGACAGAAGAATATCCCAGTTTCAAGTGCGGGTTGCTATGTGCCTGGAGGTAGGTATAGTCATATTGCTTCAGCATTAATGACAGTGACCACAGCTAGGGTGGCAGGCGTCAATGATATTATTGCTTGTTCACCGCCCAAGCCTTCAGCGGGAATTTCTGACGAAGTGCTCTTTACATTGGATCTTTGTGGTGCGAATACAATTCTTAATCTGGGTGGAGTTCAGGGTGTTGCAGCAATGGCTTATGGGTTATTTGGGGTGCCAAAAGTAGATCTCTTGGTAGGTCCAGGAAATCAATATGTCGCAGAAGCAAAAAGACAATTATTTGGCCAAATTGGCATTGATATGTTTGCTGGACCGACTGATTCTCTTGTTATTGCAGATAACACTGCTGATCCACTGTTTGTTGCAACCGATCTTGTTGGTCAGGCTGAACACGGTTACAACTCACCAGTATGGCTTGTTACCAACGATAGAAAGTTAGCTAACAAAGTGTTGGAGTTAGCCCCCACTTTAATCTCCGAATTACCTGAAAACAATGCTAAAAATGCTGGATTAGCTTGGCAAGATTATGCCGAGGTGATCCTGTGCGACAGTCGAGAAGAAATGGCTAGCGTAGCTGATGATTATGCACCAGAACATCTGCACGTTCAAGCAAGCGATCTGGATTGGTGGTTGCAAAGGTTGAGGGCTTATGGGTCTTTATTCTTGGGTGAGGAAACGACAGTGCCTTATGGTGATAAAGCAGCTGGACCAAACCATGTTCTTCCAACCTCTGGAGCCGCAAAATACACGGGTGGTCTTTCTGTTCATAAATACATGAAAACAGTGACATGGCAGAGGTCAACCAAGGAAGGCTCAAAAGATATTGCATTGGCTACGGCGAGAATCTCAAGATTAGAAGGCATGGAAGGTCATGCTAAATCTGCCGATGTTCGCCTTGCTAAATACTTTCCTGATGAACAATTTGATTTGGGAAAATAAGTTGCTCAGATCTGAATGCAAGTTCGAGGTATGATGACAGCTCAATTTGTAAAGTAACCTTTGAACGCTGGTGTTTTCTTGTTGCTTTATGCAGGTGGAAAGTTTATGAGTAATATCGAGAGTAAGGTTGTCCTTGTTACTGGCGGCTCTAGAGGGATAGGAAGAGCAATTGTTGAGCGCTTTCGGAAAGAGGGTATGACAACACTCTCATGTGGTCGTAGTGAAAGACCAGAAGATCTTGATGAATCGGTTGACTGGCATCGAGTTGACGTGGCCAACCTAAAGGCAGTTGAGGCTTTGTGTTGTGAAGTCAAAGAAAAATACGGACGACTTGATGTACTGGTAAACAATGCTGGCATTCAAATTGAAAAATCGGTTTTAGATAGTACAGATGAGGACTGGGATTTATTAATGGGCGTCAATGCAAAAGGTGTTTTTTATTGTTGTCGATCATTTATGCCGCTGATGATTGCCAATGGCGGAGGCTCAGTTATTAACATTGGCTCCATTAGTGCCCGTTCGGCAGATCCTGAAATGGCACTCTACAATGCCTCAAAAGCTTTTGTTCATGGCTTAACACGCTCGATAGCTGTCGATCATGGTAAACAAGGTATTCGTTGTAATGCAATTTGTCCAGGTTGGATTTTAACCGACTTGGCAGATGCAGCTTTTGACTTGGCGAACGACCCACAGGCCGCAAAGAAAGATGCACTTGCTAGGCATTATATTGGTCGATTTGGACAACCTAGCGATATTGCTAACATGGCTCTGTGGCTTGCCTCAGACGATGCTAACTATGCCACGGGGCAAATGTTTACAATCGATGGCGGTTTAACAGCGGCATCACCTGTAAACCCGAGTTTATTTTAAGAGTATTTTAAACGCGCTTTATTAATAGTTGCTCTTGGTGCTTAAGATAAATGAACAAGGGCAATAATACAAACAACGCAACATTTGGTTGGTAATGGCGGGTTAGCGCAGTCCCTAGTGTTTTGTTGGTGTGATGTAACAATCACAGGTTATTTGCACGCAGTTGGCTCTCAAGATCCTCACGATTGTGATAACCGCCACACAGTTGACGATACCCCGTCAGCGCTGCACGACCATGCAATAGGCGCCAGTTGTCAAAAGTTAGAATTGTACCCGGGTTCAAACAGTATTTAAATTGTCGCTGTGCTTGATGTGCCAAGCGGTGAAAAATTCCGTAAGCTTCATAAAATCGCGCCATTTCATCATCTGGAAGCCTAAAGGGTGCTCGGTCATGATTGTTAAAACTAACTTGCAATACCGCCCCATCGTTGTTTGTACGAAAGACTGGTCTGTGTGTCTGTAGGTGAATATTTTCACCAATATAGCGTCCAGGCACTTGAACCTTACAAAGCGTTTCAAATTCTTGTGAATGTTGGTTTTGCATTTCATTTGCAATAGCCAGCCCATCGACAAACTGGTTGTCACCGCCGATTGCTTCTCTTTGTAAGCAGTGCAATGTTTGCAAGCCAGGTGCATCGTGAACATAGGTGCCATCAGTATGCGGTTCGATTTCCAAGGACGTAAAAGCTGTATCTTCATGATTGGATGCTTTGTTGTCCCAAACACTAAATGTGCCGAAAATTGAGTTTCGTATATAGGCAATTTTCTTCATCATTTTTTCAGTAGCTTCTGCAGTGTTTGGTGAGTTGTGTATCAGGACGAAGCCAATTCTTTGAATGTGGTTTAGCCAAATTTTTACGCCATCCTTGTCACTCATGAAGTGGTCATAAGTCATTTCTGGCAAAACTTTGATGTCGTCTGAATTATGCCAAATTTCAGCAGAAATCGACGGCTTGGGTTGAGGCGCGGTAGGGTGAGTCATGCATTCAAGCAATGCAGTTGAAAGGGTGCTCTGGCTTTGATCTCCCCACTTGATGTGAACATGCTTATGACTTTTGTCAATAAACACTTTACAAGCGCCACTATCAAATGGCGAGCTAAAGGTGTCAATTTGACGCTGCAAGGTTGCAGGGTGCAGATCTTTAGAGCTTTCGCTATGATCTCTTAACCAGTGCCACGGATAGTCACTAGTTGTGCCATTATTCCATTTAACTTCTAAACTATTTTTTGTTGCATTTACTGATTTAATAATCATTAAGCTCTCCCAATGTTTCAATAAAACTTTTTTGATTGACAAGGAATTATTATAAGCGTATTATTTTTAATTGAACGTTCAATTAATAAAAAATAATGCCTAAAATCGGGATGCCGGAAGTGCGTCGGCCACAGTTAATAAGAGCTACTATTAAGGTTATTGGTAAAGTGGGCATGTCGAATGCAAGTGTGGCTCTTATTGGTCGATCCGCAGGCGTATCGCCGGGCATTATTAGTCACTATTTCGGAGGTAAGGAGGGTTTGCTTGAGGCGACAATGCGCTTCATCCTAAAAGATCTTTCTGACATAACGCGCAAAACACTTAATGAGACCAGTAAAGAAAATCCGTTGGGCCGTGTTCTTGGAATTGTTGAATCTAATTTTGGCGGTGGGCAGGTCAATTCGGATGTTACATCAACCTGGTTGGCTTTTTGGTCTCGGGCAATGCACGATCCGGCACTTTATCGCCTGCAACAAGTCAATGAAAAACGTCTTCTGTCTTATTTGCGCTTTGAGTTAAAACGTATGTTGCCAGCCGATAAGGCTAAATCTATTGCAATTGCTGTAGCGGCGCTCATCGATGGCATGTGGCTGCGCGGCGCACTGGCACCCAAGGGGATTGACCCACAACAAGCTGAAGGCATTATTGGCGATTATGTTAAGTCAATAGTACCGGAACGTTTTCTTTTAATTCACCAAAAAACAATTAGGGAAAATAATTAATATGCAACAACACCTTTATATTCACGGCGCCTACGTCAAAGCAGATTCTAATGAATCGTTTGAAACCATTAACCCTGCCACAAACCAAGTCATTTGCAAGATTGATCAGGCCAGTGAGGCCGATGTTGAAAAAGCGGTACTTTCCGCTGAAAAAGGTTTTGCTGTTTGGTCGGCTATGTCGGCGTTCGAGCGTAGCCGTGTATTGCTTAAAGCTGTTGCTATTTTGCGAGAGCGTAACGATGAGTTAGCCGCCCTAGAGGTTATGGATACGGGCAAGCCATTACAAGAGGCGAATTGTGTTGATATTCACAGTGGCGCTGATGTTATTGAATATTATGCTGGCCTTGTGCCAGCTTTACAAGGCACCCAACAGGATTTAGATTCCAATACTTTCTTTATCTCAAAACGTGAGCCTTTGGGTGTTTGTGCAGGCATTGGCGCGTGGAATTATCCAATTCAAATTGCAATGTGGAAGTCTGCACCTTGTTTAGCGGCTGGCAATTCGATGGTGTTTAAACCATCTGAAGAAACACCGTTAACCACCCTTAAACTGGCTGAAATATACACTCAAGCAGGCGTGCCTGCGGGTGTTTTTAACGTTGTTCAAGGGGATTATCGTGTGGGTCAGTACTTGTCACGTCACCCTCGTATTGCAAAAATTTCATTTACCGGTGGTTGCGATACCGGTAAGAAGGTGATGGCTGATGCCGCGGAAACGATCAAAGAGGTTACCTTAGAGTTGGGTGGAAAATCACCGCTGATTGTGTTTGATGATGCTAATTTAGACAATGCTGTTTCCGGCGCCTTATTGGGTAATTTCTATACTCAAGGGGAGATTTGCACGAATGGTACCCGGGTGTTTGTTCAGGCGGGGATTTATGACGAATTTATAGAGAAAGCGCGCAGTCGCGCCGAAGTCATTAACATTGGCGATCCAATGAATTTAGATACTCAAATGGGTTCTTTGATCAGCGAAAGCCACTTTGATAAAGTGATGACCTATATTGAACAGGCAAAAGCCTCTAGTGCGCGACTAGTGTGTGGAGGTAGTCGGTACGATTCGTCAGAAACACGTAACGGCTTCTTTGTTAAGCCAACAATTTTTGCTGGCTGCGATGATGAAATGTCGATTATCAAAGATGAGATTTTTGGCCCAGTGATGGCTATTCTTCGTTTTGAAGATGAGAGTGAGGTGATCACTCGAGCAAACAACACCAACTTTGGCTTAGCCGCAGGTGTCTTTACTCAAGACATTAATCGTGCACACCGTGTTATTAATCAGTTACAAGCGGGTATTTGTTGGATTAATAGCTGGGGTGATTCACCGGCAGAAATGCCAGTAGGCGGCTATAAACATTCCGGTATTGGTCGTGAAAATGGCCCAGAAACATTAAAAAGTTATACCCAGATTAAAAGTGTTTTTGTTCGTCTGGATGATGTTGAAAGTCCTTATTAGGCGCAGAAGGTAATATGAAAAAGAAGTTTGACTACATTATTATTGGTGCTGGCTCGGCTGGTTGTGTGCTTGCTAATCGACTCAGTGAAAGTGGCGAGTACCAAGTTTTACTTTTAGAAACGGGTGGTAGCGATAAAAGTATTTTTATTCAAATGCCAACAGCGCTGTCTTATCCGATGAATACTGAAAAGCTTTGTTGGCAGTTTCACTCCCAACCTGAGCCTTTTCTTGATAATCGTGAAATGCACTGCCCGAGAGGAAAGGTGTTGGGTGGATCTTCCTCTATTAATGGTATGGTGTATGTACGAGGGCATGCAAGGGATTATGATCAATGGCAGAACAAAGGCGCTGAAGGCTGGTCGTATGCTGACTGTTTGCCATACTTTAAACGCAGCGAGTCTTGGCAGGGTGGCGAGAATGAATATCGCGGAGGGGGCGGCCCAGTAGCGACTTGTGGTGGAAACAATATGAGCCTTAATCCGTTGTATCAAGCCTTTATAGAGGCAGGTCATGAGGCGGGCTACCCCAAAACAAATGATTACAATGGTGAGCAGCAAGAGGGGTTTGGTGCGATGCACATGACAGTGGACAAAGGGGTTAGGGCGTCCACTTCTAACGCACATCTAAAGCCAGCCCTAGAGAGAAAAAATCTCACCTTAATCACAGGCGCAGTTGTTGAGAAAGTGTTGTTAAAAGACAAGATTGCTGTGGGTGTTCGATACCGTAAAAAAGGCTCTGATACTGAGCTGCATGCAAAAAAAGAGGTAATATTAAGTGCTGGCTCAGTTGGCTCGCCACAAATATTGCAATTATCGGGCATTGGTCCTAGACAGGTGCTGGAAGATGTCGGTGTGAGGTGCCAACATGAATTGTTAGGTGTTGGAGAAAATTTGCAAGACCATTTAGAGGTGTATTTTCAATATAAATGTAAAAAACCAATCACACTCAATGGCAAGTTAAATATATTCTCAAAGTTTTTTATTGGCGTACGTTGGGTTTTATCCAAAACAGGATTAGGCGCTACCAATCATTTTGAGTCTTGCGGCTTTATTCGCTCCAGAGCGGGCATTGAATGGCCAAATATTCAGTACCATTTCCTACCAGCAGCAATGCGTTATGACGGCAATGCCGCCTTTTCAGGACACGGATATCAGGTTCATGTGGGTCCAAACAAGCCCAGCAGTCGTGGCCGAGTTAAAATTATTAGTAGCGATCCAAGCGCTAAACCGAGCATATTGTTTAACTATATTGAGACCGAGCAAGACAAGCAAGATTGGCGAGATTGTATTCGCTTAACAAGGGAAATTCTTTCGCAAACTGCCTTTGATGTCTATCGAGATGGTGAAATTCAACCGGGTGATGATATTAATACTGATGCTGAAATTGATGCCTGGGTTAGGGCAAATGTGGAAAGCGCTTACCATGCGTCTTGTACTTGCAAAATGGGCGCTGACGACGATCCAATGGCCGTTGTGGACAACAAAGGTAGGGTTTTCGGTATTGAGCAACTGAGAGTTGTGGACTCTTCTATTTTTCCAAGCACACCCAATGGCAACCTGAACGCCCCCACTTTAATGGTGGCTGAGAAATTAGCAGATGCTATCTTGGGTAACGAGCCCCTTCCACAAAGTCATGCAAATGTTTGGATTGCTCCAGATTGGCAAAATTCACAACGTCAAGGTAAAGCAAAAAGACCCCTGGAGAGTGCTTAATGAATCGAACACTCTCCAAATTAAATAAAGTAACAACGATCTCCTGTATTTGTTTAAAGGAGGCGCTTATGTAAAAACATTCGTTAGTCAATTGAGGTCTGCCGGATAGGGCGACTTCATTATATATAGAAAAAAACTTTTTATTAAAATTAAGGAGATTTACAATGAAAATTAATACATTTACAAAAGTCATTGCCAGTGGTGCAATGGCAACACTATTGAGCATGAGTATGGTTACTTCAGCTCAAGCAGACAGCAAGCGCTTAACATCACCAATTCCAGATTGGACGGGTGGTGCGGTCACTTGCAAGATTGCACAAATACTACTTGAACAGGAACTAGGGTACAAGGTGAAAGCCATCTCAATGCCTTCAGGTCCCGGTGTTTATGAGGCTATTGCAGCAGGCGATTTGGATTTTGCTTGTGAAAGCTGGCCGTCGTACTCTGCCTCTAAAGAAGTCATGATGACTAAATGGGGTGGTGATGGTTCTGTAAGCTACTTAGGTGATGTGGGTGTTGTAGGAACGTCTACTTATTTTGTACCAAGATACTTCATTGATGAAGTAGCTAACGATCTTACTTCTTACGCGCAGTTAAATAAGTATAAAGAGCATTTTGCCACCATTGAAACGGACGGTAAAGGTCGCTTAATTGCCTGCCCAACAGCGGGTTGGGAGTGTAAAGACCAGGAGCGTTTAGATTTGCTCGGTGTTGACTTCGTTGCAGTAGAACTTGGTACAGAAGCTGCAGCATGGGCTGAAGCGCAAGCTGCTTACGCACGACATGAGCCGTTCTTGCTTTATGCTTGGACGCCGCATTGGATTCATGCCGCACTAGATTTAGTTGGCCTCGAACTGCCTGCATTCGGTAGTGTTGAGTGGCCTGAATCTGGCTGGGGTGAAGACATAACCTTTAACTATGGCAATCCTGCTTCGATGTCTGCACACGGTGATGCGGCCTACCTTTTGGGTCATATGAACTTGTCTAATGTTGAGCAATCTGCCCTTGTTATGGCGGTTGACGTTGATGGTAGAGACATTGATGAGGTGGTTCAAGAATGGGTTGATGCCAATAAAGATGAATGGAAGCACTGGTTGCTGTAAATCATTTATTTAATTAGATAAACCTTTCGGGCCTGGTGTCATGTCAGGTCCGAATTAAACACAACAAATAAAGATTATGGAAAAAATAAGCTGTAAAAATATGTGGAAAATTTTTGGCCCAAATCCACAAAATATTATGGGTCAGTTGGATGTCAACTCCACACGAGAAGAAGTGCAGCGTGAAACGGGCCATGTAATAGCTGTTAAGGATGTTAGTTTTTCGATAGAAAAAGGTGAAACATTCGTAGTGATGGGTCTATCCGGCAGTGGTAAGTCGACATTAGTGCGTTGTTTGTCCAGACTCATTGAGCCAACAGCAGGCAACTTTTTTGTGGGTGATAAGAATATTACCCAAATGAGTACAAAAGATTTGAATCATTTTAGGCGATTCTCAATCAGCATGGTGTTTCAGCATTTTGGCTTGTTTCCCCATAGAAGTGTGTTGGAAAACATAGCCTATGGACTAGAGATTCGTGGCATGTCGCGTGCTGAGCGATTGAATAAAGCAATGGAAGCTTTAGAATTAGTTGGCCTGTCTGGCTGGGAAAATAATCTTCCTCGTGAGCTTTCAGGAGGTATGCAGCAACGAGTTGGCTTGGCTCGTGCATTAGCTGTAAGTCCAGAAATTTTGATATTTGATGAGCCTTTTTCAGCGCTTGATCCATTAATTCGGCGAGAAATGCAGGATGAGCTGCTATCGATACAAAAAGTGGTAAAGAAAACCATGATTTTCATTACTCATGATTTTCAAGAAGCGATCAAAATGGGTGATCATATTGCGATTATGAAAGATGGCGAAATTGTGCAAATTGGAACGCCTGAAGAAATTGTTGCTAATCCTAACAGCGAATATGTTCGCCAATTTGCTGAAGACGTACCTCGGTACAAAGTGCTGAGTGCAGGAAAACTAATGCGCCAGCCAGCAACCAAAAAAACACAACAAGCGCTTGCTGTCAATCCAACTTTTTTTGCACACACCAGTGATAAGGTTGAGGATTTGCTAGAGATGATCGCAGACAGTGATGTGGCAATACCCGTTTGCGGTGGAAAAGGTGAATTGCTGGGTGAAATTGATCGCTCGATAGCTATACACGCGATGCACTCAAAGAGTTAATAGAGCGCTAAAATTAATTAATTATATTTAGCCCCGGGGCCCGACAAGTCAATATTATGCAAAATTCCTTAAACAACGATTTAAAGCCAAATTATTATCTTTTTACAAGGTTAATATTTGCATTTACCATTGTGTTGGCGTCATTTTATTGGGTGGGGCAACTTGATGAAAAAACGCTTTTCCCTGCATTCATATCCGATCCTTTTACTTTTAGTCTTTGGGTGGATAGTGGAGAAACCTGGCTCAAGCAGAACTACCGCTGGCTGACGCGAATGATTGCGAGTGAAATTCGTGATGTTTTGTACGTAGTTGAAGATTTTCTTATGTTGTCGCCTTGGCTATTTATTATGGCATTGCTTGTTCTGATTTCCCTTGCTATAGGAGGTCTAAGATTGGCATTATTGGCAATCTTTAGTTGCTTGCTTTGGGGCGGCTTTGACATGTGGGATTCAACCATGCAAACTTTTGCTTTAATGGGTATTTCGGTTTTTTTATCCGTTTTAATAGGTTTGTTTGTGGGCGTGACATGCTCTCAAAACAACCGATTAGAGGCTATTGTTCGCCCGATATTAGACACCATGCAAACGATGCCAAGTTTTGTATACTTAATACCAGCCGTGTTCTTTTTCGGTATTGGCGGCCCACCAGCGATTTTTGCAACAATGATATATGCACTACCGCCGGTTATTCGCCTGACAAATTTAGGTATTAGGCAAGTCTCTGAAGAAAGTATGGAGGTCGCTCGATCTTTTGGCTCTAGTCGCTTGCAAATGCTTTTTAAGGTGCAATTGCCACTGGCTTTGCCGAGTATTTTGATGGGTATTAATCAAACGATAATGATGGCGCTTGGCTTAGTTGTGCTCGCAACGTTTATTGGTGCAGAAGGTTTGGGTAGCGAGGTGTGGGGTGCTATTACACGATTAAAAGTAGGTTGGTCTCTTGAAGCAGGCTCATGCATTGTTTTAATGGCGATTATTTTTGATAGATTCAGTATTGCTTTGGGTGATACTAAGTTGAAATTAAAGCCTAGCCAGGGACAACGCTTTTACTTGTTACCCCAACAATGGGATCGCAACCCTATGGCAATATTTATTGAAACAATCATTAGCACTGTTTGGCAATCTATCGCCTTTCTATTTACGCTCTTTACCAGGGTATTTGCGTGGATCGCTTATAACATTGTTGCCATATTTAGTCAATCTTGGGCAAACGCACTGATGGTTAGAATTAATAGCAGTGTCTTTCTAATAGGAAGTATTGTTATTTTGCTTTCAATTTGGCTGTTCGATGTTTATGTTGTGAGCATTGGAAGCTTTCCGGAGGTATTGCAATTTTCAATTCGAGAGCCGGTAGATGAGGCTGTTGCTTGGTTGGTTGTAAATCCTGCTTTTATTGCTTTTACAAAAGGATTAAGAACAATTGTCTATCTTTACCTTTTACACCCTCTGGATATTTATTTAACCCACCTGCCATGGTATTTTGTGTTTAGCGCGTTTGGTTTGATAGGCTGGGTGTCTCTGGGTTTGCGTTTTGCTTTAACTACCGTCGCTTTGCTATTTTTTATTGGCGCTTGTGGTCTGTGGATTTCTGCCATGCTAACCCTGTCGTCAGTGATGGTTTCTGTCTTACTGTGCGTTATTATTGGCTTGCCAATTGGTATTGCTTGTGCCAACTTCCCTAGACTTAATATGATTCTGAAGCCAATATTGGACTCCATGCAAACCATGCCGAGCTTTGTTTATTTAATTCCAGTATTGATGTTTTTTGGCGGCAACATTGTTTCTGCCGTAATCGCGACTGTAATCTATGCGCTGCCTCCTGTTATTCGCATGACAACGCTAGGCATTACTCAAATACCGGAATCTTATACAGAGGTGTCACACATGTTTGGCAGTACCAAATTGCAACGCCTTGTTAAAGTTCAACTACCAATGGCATTGCCGAGCATTATGATGGGCATTAATCAAGGTGTGATGATGGGTCTTGCAATGCAAGTGATTACACCGATGATTGGTGGTGGTGGTCTTGGTAGGGATGTTTTTTATTCTTTAAGTTTGTCCAATACAGGTGCTGGCTTAGCAGCCGGTACTGGCATTGTGTTGTTGGCCATTATTCTAGATCGCTTAAGTCAAGCGTGGACGAAAAAACAACGAGAGGCGCTCGGGGTTTAAACGCATAATTGATTTCAGCTAATGAAAATGTTTTCAATTTAGTTTAAATGTATTGGTTGCTTTTCCGATAATAAGCCATGCTGGAAGGCTGCAACTTCTCGGTCAAAAAAGATCAAGTGAGATAGTGTCTGGACAGCAGAAAGAATAGTTTGCTTTGAAACTTCAAGTAATATAAACTCTGCCAACATTGCGTTAATTCAATTTCTTGGAGAGGTTTATGAAACTTAGCACGCTAGCCGTTCATGTTGTCAGTACGCCACCGCCTCACGTGGGAGGTATGTATTGGATTATAGTAAGTCTTAAAACTGTCTGCGGTATTGAAGGGGTTGGAGAGGTTTATTCGGCTTCTTTCCATCCATCAGTGATGAAACGAGCCATCGAAGATGTTTTTGATCGTTATTTAAAAGGCCATGACCCACACCATGTGGAGCGCTTTTTTAGAGAGTGTTACTCCAGTGGTTTTACCCAGCGCACAGATCTCTCAATGATGGGTGTTTGCTCTGGATTGGAGATGGCATGTTGGGATATTATTGGTAAATCTGCTAACCAGCCTGTCTACGAATTAATTGGTGGCAAGGTTAATGAAAAGTTACGCTCTTATACATACCTCTATCCTCTAAATAAAGCTGGTGAATATGATTATGAAGATATTGACGCCGCCGTTGAGTCCGCCTTAATGAATAAAGAGAGGGGCTTTAGCGCTCTTAAATTTGACCCTGCTGGCGACTATAGTGTGTACTCAGGACATCATTTGTCTTTGTCTCGATTAAGGCATTGCGAGCATTATTGCGCTAGCATACGGGCAGCTGTTGGTGATGATTGTGATTTGCTGATTGGTACCCACGGTCAAATGACACCCGCTTCAGCGATTCGTTTAGCCAAAAGACTTGAACAGTTCGATCCTTTGTGGTTTGAAGAGCCTGTACCGCCTGGTCAATCTGAGGCTATGGCAGAAGTTGCGAAAAATACCAGTATACCAATTGCAACAGGAGAGCGCTTAAGTACAAAATATGAGTTTTTTGACTTACTTAAACACAAAGCAGCGGCAATTATTCAGATGAATTTGGGTCGAGTGGGTGGCATTTTAGAAGCGAAAAAAATTGCTGCTATTGCGGAAGTGCATTATGCCCAAATCGCACCTCATCTATATAACGGCCCCATTGGTGCGGCTGCCAGTATTCAATTGGCCTGCGCAACACCAAACTTTTTAATTCAAGAGAGTATTGGTATTTGGGATGGTTTTCACGCGGAAATTTTACAAGAGCCTATTCAGTGGGTTGAGGGCTACATCGTTCCATCGAGCAAGCCGGGTTTGGGTGTTACGCTGAATATGGATGTGGTTAATTTTCACTCTCCCTATAGTGCTAATAAGTTGCATTTGTCAATGAATTCCAAGCCTTATAACCTGCAATAGCAAGAAGTGAGCTTGAAAAGAGTATCCGAACAAAACACATTTGACTTCATCATTGTTGGCGCTGGTTCGGCGGGCTGCATACTGGCCAATCGGCTTAGTGAATGCTCAAAATTTAGCGTCTTACTATTAGAAGATGGCGGTAGCAACAAAAGCCCGTGGATCAAGATACCCGCCGGTTTTGCAAAAACATACTACAGTACAAAACACAACTATTGCTATTACACCGAGCCTCAGGCTCAAATGCTTAATAGAAAAATATACGCACCAAGAGGTAGGGGTCTTGGTGGTTCGGGTGCTATCAATGCCATGGTTTATGTCAGGGGTCACAGGAATGATTTTGATGACTGGCAAAAAGCAGGTGCAGCTGGTTGGGGTTTCGATGACGTTCTGCCTTACTTTAAGAAAATAGAATCTCACCCACTCGGTAACAACTTCTACCATTCATCCGAGGGCAATATCGGCATAACCAATATGCAAAAAGAAGCGCATCCAACTTGCCAGAAATTTCTTGAGGCCTGCGTCGAGAGTGGCATGAATATTAATGAAGATTTCAATGGTGAGAAGTTGTGTGGCGCTGGGATTTATGAAGCGAATATTGGCAATGGACAGCGTTCATCGAGTGCCAGCACTTATTTAGAGAAAGCAAAAAATCGAAAAAATCTAGTCATTAAAACACACACACGAGTTAAGCAGGTATTGTTTGAAAACAATCAAGCCGTGGGTGTTATCGCCATCAGAAATGGCCAGCAAATTCGCTATCGTGCGAGCAAAGAGGTGGTGCTTTCAGCGGGCGCTATTGACTCACCCAAACTGTTGCAATTATCCGGGGTTGGAGAAGGTACCGAGCTCAAAAAACTGGGCATCAAGATAGTTAAAAATTTACCTGCTGTTGGCCAAAATTTACAAGACCATGTTTGTGGTGGTTTTATATTTGAAACAAAAGTTAAAACGCTCAATGATGATTTGAAGGGTTTTTACAATAAAGCAAAATTAGGCGCAAAGTATGTATTCAGCCGTCGTGGCCCCCTATCTGTCAGTGTCAATCAAGCGGGTGGATTTGTCAATACCAAATCTCAAGTTCCAAAGCCCAATATTCAACTCTACTTTAATCCACTGTCTTATACAAATGACCCGAATGCCAAGGGTATTGTTAAGCCGTTACCCCATTCTGGTGTGATGCTGTCGTACAGCCCTTGCAGGCCAAAAAGTAGGGGTAGTATTGCCTTATCAGATGCAAATTATCTTAGTTCTGCAAAAATTCAGCCCAATTATCTATCCGCTGATGAGGATGTTGTTGATGTCATTGAGGGCGCTAAATTCGTCACCAAACTCTCTCAATCTTTAGCCTTTGGGGGTATTGTTACAGACAGCGTTAGCAATGATTTGAGCCACAAAAGCGATGAAAACTTATTGCAGCAATTTAAAGAACAGGGCGGTTCTATTTATCACTTGTGTGGTAGCTGCGCAATGGGCGATAATGACAAGAGAAGTGTGGTGAGCCCATCCCTTAAGGTTCATGGCTTAAAGGGTTTAAGGGTTATTGATGCCTCCATTTTCCCTAACATTGTCTCGGGTAATATTAATGCAGCGACGATGATGGTTGCAGAAAAAGGCGCGATGCATATTATGCAAGATTACAACAAAAGTTCTTAACTAATGGACCTTTTTTCACCTTTGTCGGTAGGCTCTTTGAACTTAAAGCATCGAATTGTTCTTGCTCCAATGACACGTATCCGCGCAGATGAAAATACGCTTGCACCAACCGAGTTAACAGCACTCTACTATAGTCAAAGAAGCAGTTCTGGCGGTTTTCTTATCAGCGAGGCAGTTCATATTTCGCCCGAAGCAACACCCATATGGCCAATTTATCAATCGGTACGAGAATTGGGTGGGCAGGTTCCGGGTATATGGACAGAGGCACAAACCAATGCTTGGAAAATGGTTACTAGAGCAGTTCATGCTCGTGGTGGTTTGATTTCGTGCCAGTTGTTGCATGCGGGTCGTGTAGCACAACCCGAAATTGGTGAACATCCACTGGTCCATGACGGTGGTTTTCCGATACCGAGTGTTTGTTCTTCGGCGACGCCGATCGTTCATTCAAATGAAGTAGGCAATGATTACAACTGGGATCAGAAGTCGGTCACACCAAGAGCGCTTGAAAGGTACGAGATAGCTCGAATTTGTCAAGATTATCAACATGCGGCAAAAAATGCACTTGCAGCAGGGTTTGATGCTGTTGAATTGCACGCTGCCCATGGTTACTTAATTGAGCAGTTTCTCGCTGATGGCGTGAACAAGCGGAACGACATCTACGGTGGAAGTGTTCGTCATCGGTGTCGAATACTTTTTGAAATTATAGAGGCCCTTATTGATGTAGTTGGCCCAAATCGACTGGGCGTTAGACTTTCGCCAGTCGCATCAAATTCCCACAACAAGCAAGTTTACTTTGGTGTCACTCATTCAAATCCAGAATCTGTATACGAATATGTTGTCGAGAGCCTAAATCAATATAAGTTGGCTTATTTGTTGTTAACTGAGCCAAGGGTTGGTGGATTGTCAAACTGTACTGATAGTTTGCTTGAATCATCACCGCCACTGAGCGCTAAATATAGAAAAATCTACAAGGGTGTAATGATGGGTGCTGGAGGTTTTAACCCAAATAGCGCAAAAGAGGCAATTGACAGAGGGCATTATGATTTAATTGCCTTTGGTCGCTGGTTTTTGTCCAATCCAGATTTGGTGGCCAGGCTCAAAGGTGGGGATGATTTGAACATTTATCACCGAGCTTCATTTTACGGTGGTGGAGAGCAGGGCTATACTGACTACCCCGACATACAGGCGCTTCGTAACCAATCTCTTAGTGCAATTGAACAAGTCCCACAAAACATGATTGGTTAAAATTAAAAGTCAACCAAGCATAAAAAGTCATGCCCAGTAAAGGTGAAAATATGATTCATTCAAGCCAATTTTCAAGCCAATTAAAGTTGTGCAAATTACCTCAATCACAGAGATATAGTTTGCCGTTTGAGTGTTATTGGGATGCGTTTGTTTATGAGCAAGAAAGGATGGGGGTTTTTGCTAATCAATGGCTTGGACTGGGTCGAGCGGATCGCTTGAACCAACCTGGAGAATACGAAGTATTCGAGCTGTGCGGGCAAACCCTGTTGCTTATCAGAGATCAAAAAGATGCTTTGCGATTGTACGCAAACACTTGTCGTCATCGTGGCGCAAGATTGTTGCAGGGGTCGGGACAATGTCAGGCAATCAGCTGCCCCTTTCACGGCTGGACATATGCACTTGATGGTAGCCTGATTGGGGTTAAGTCTATGACAAAAACGGAGAAATTTAATCCTGAAGACTTTCCTTTGCTTGAGTACAAGCTTGATCGAGCTTGCGGTTTTTTGTTTGCCTTTCTAGGCGACAACCCGCCTGAGTTAAAAACGCAATTGGTTGATTTTGCTGAATTGCATCAGCCTTGGTCGTTGGAGGGGTTGGTGACAACGCGTCGTCGAGTGTTTGAGGTAGGGTGTAATTGGAAGGTATTTTTGGATGTTTTTAACGAATACTATCATTTAAACAATGTTCATCCAACGAGTATCGGTAACATTTACCTTAAGCCAGAAGTGCAAAATAAAACCCTCGGCGAGTACGCCAGTCAATTTGGCCGAACCTCCGGTACAGGGGCTCTACTGGAAAGTCAACAACAAGATGCCTTGCCAAAAATAGACACTTTGGGTGAACTATTGGGCTCGGGTACGCGCTACACTTGGATTTTTCCCAACATGACTTTTGCGGCGGGACAAGAGTCGATTTGGGTGTACCAAGCCAATCCGATTGGCCCCAATCGCTGTGAAGTGAGGCAAAGTATCTGTTTTCCAAGAAGTACAATAGAACTGATAGACTTTGAAGAAAAATCTCAAGCTTATTACCAGCGCCTTGATGACGCAATGGATGAAGATATTGTTGCACTGGAAAACCAACAGCAAGGCTTAAGTCATTCGCCTTCATTGCAAGGGCGATTTTCTACTTTGATGGAATCAAATGTTGCTTCTTTTGCCAGTTGGTATGCCGACAAATTGACTGACGCATAAGGGTTAAACCGCTTGTGACTTTAGTGAAAACAGCCGTCAATATAACAATGACAAGCTTTAATAGCAGATTTAGCGGTGATATCATTTTTTTTCATCGCGATATTCGTCCACAAACCATCAAGCAGTGCAAGAAGTCCTAACGTTGCTTGCTCTTCACTAACACTCATACAATACCCAGTATTGGCCTCGCTAAAAAGACTGAAATAAGTACTAAACAAACTGTCATTATAGGTTTTAATCACTTCTTGAAATCCAGGTGTGTAGGTACTGGCACTGGTAAAGGCTTGCCATGCAGCAAGGTTTTCCCAGCCAAAATTCGGTGGTTGAAAACTCTCCGCAGCACAGCGATAGATGCGCTCAATTGCACTCAACTCGCTTGAGTCAACGATAGTTTGCTTGGTTGCGCTGGCGTCTTCAAAAATATGCGCGAAACTTGCGGTTAGTAATTCCTCTTTGTTTTTAAAGTAGTGCGCGCTCATGCCTCTAGAAGCGCCAGCCTTTGCACATATTTTGGCAATGGTGGCACCTTCGACACCAAACGAGGCAATGGTAATGATAGTCGCCCTGAGTAAACTTTTTCTGCGATAGTTGCGATTTTCACTTTGATTTCTTGGTTTTGTCACTGCTTCACTTTAGTTATTACTCTGTATTTATTATAAAGGGTTTTTATAATTATGTTAGTCAACATAATTATGTTGACTAACATAATTATATAGTATATGATTCGTTGCTTTAAATGACAGGCACAAGCTGCCAGAGCTAACAAGGAGAGGGTGATATGAAAATTGGATTTATTGGTTTGGGTAATGCAGGCGGAAAACTTGCGGGAAGTTTGCTAAGAAATGGCTACGACCTAACTATTAGGGATCTCAATCCCGAATTTGTCGTTGAGTTTGTAGCACGAGGCGCCAAAGAGGCGAACTCACCCAAAGAGATGGCTCTTGCGTGTGACATTATAATCACCTGTTTGCCTTCACCACAAGTGTGCTCGCAGGTAATGGAGGCTGAAGATGGTGTTTTGGCTGGCATTAGTGAGGGAAAAATTTGGTTAGAAATGAGTACAACCGATGAGGCTGAAATAAGGCGCATTGGCGCTCTTGTGCTGGCAAAAGGCGCTTTCCCAGTTGATTGCCCGGTTTCGGGTGGTTGCCATAGGGCAGACACTGGAAATATTTCAATTTTTGCGGGTTGTACGCGTGAAACGTTTGAGCGTGCTTTGCCAATTTTAACCACTATGGGTCGTCGAATTTTACATACTGGAGAGCTTGGTTCAGCCTCTATTCTTAAAGTGGCGACCAATTATTTGGCAACAGTGAATCTTGTATCAGTCGCCGAGGCGTTGACAACAATGAAATTAATTGGTATGGATATGAATGTGACTTATGAAGCATTTAAAGCCTCCTCGGGTAATTCTTTTGTTCATGAGACAGAATCACAAGTGATACTCAACGGTTCCCGGGACATTAGCTTTACCATGGACCTTGTTTCCAAGGATGTGGGTATTTTTAACGAGCTGGCAAAGCGAGAAGGCCTAGACCTTGAAGTTGCACCACTTGTTGTTGATATTTTTAAGGATGGTGAGAGACGTTATGGTTCACGTGAGTTATCACCCAATATTATTAAGCGATTGGAAGAGGCTGTAGAGGTTAAGGTTTTGGGTCACGGCTTCCCTGCTGAGATGATTGACGATGAGCCTGAGGAGTCGGGCTACGAAGTTATTGTTAAAGGTCGTCAAGACTATTAAGAATTTGGAGGTAACTATGAAGGTTGGCGAAATCATTGATTTAAAAACATACCCAATAGATCAACCACAAAGCAGCCAATATAGAGAGATTGTCAATAGTATAAAAGGCGGTCTTGATGAAGACGGCTGTGCTGTGCTTTCTAGCTTTTTAAGCGATAGCGGCCTTGATGCCTTGGTTAGTGAGGCCGATGCTAGAAAATCTAAAGCATACTATGCCGAATCAAAGCTTTGCAATATCTACCTTGCTGAAGGTAATCGGAATAAAGCGGATGATCACCCTCAAAATATTTTCATGGAGCGCTCTAATGGCTTTATAACAGCGGATTTATTAGGTAAGGGTACCTATGCCCATACCTTGTATTACTGGAAACCATTGCGTGATTTTCTTGCTGCTTGTTTGAGTAAAAAGAAGCTACACATATATGCCGACCCCGTCTCAAATATGATTGTCAATCTGTGTAAGCCACAACAAACCTTTAATTGGCATTTTGATACCAATGAATTTACCATTACCTTTTTGTTGCAAGGCGCACAGTCAGGCGGCCACTTTGAGTATGTTCCTGACTTAAGAACTCGAAGTGACGAGTGTTTTGACGAAGTTAAAAAAGTCTTGGGTGGTGATCGTTCGAGAGTCAAGCGCCTAAAATTACGAGAGGGTGACCTGCAGTTTTTCTTGGGTCGTTTTTCTCTACATCGAGTCACCCATAATACTGGAGACACTGATAGATTGTTGCTAATTCAATCATTTACTGAGCAACCGGGCATTATCGGCAACCCCCAGCGCGTTAAAGATCTTTACGGCAAAGTAACCGAAGCCCATAAAGACCGTATCGATGAGCGCGTTCGAACAGACTCATTACTTGATTAGGACAGTGCAATGAATCACCAACCATACAATCTGCAGTTTTTTATTAATGGGGAGTGGTGTAATCCTCGAAAGTCTGTCGAAATGCTGCCTATGATCGACCCCTCGACGGCAACAGAATTCACCCAAATACCACTGGCCAGTGTTGAGGACGTTGATCATGCGGTGCTTGCTGCTAAGGGCGCTTTTAAGCAGTGGTTTGAGACGGATGTTGAAACACGTTTGACCTTCATGGAGCGCTTCCTCGAAGAGTACGAATACCACTATGAAGAGATGGTTGTGGCCATCAGTACCGAGATGGGGGCTCCTTTACAAGTATCTCGAGAAGCACAAGCTGAGGCTGGTATTGGTCACACCAAAGAGACTATTAAGGCAATGCGTTCAATGACCCTAGAAACAACGACCGAGTCTGGCGCTAGAGTTGTGAGAGAGCCTATTGGCGTTTGTGCCCTAATTACACCTTGGAATTGGCCGATCAATCAAATCGTATCAAAAGTTGTGCCAGCTCTATTGGCGGGTTGCTGCGTCGTCTTAAAGCCGAGCGAATTAACCCCGCTTTCTGCCGACCTTTTCGCTCAATGCATTGAGCGCGCAGGTTTTCCGCCTGGTGTGTTTAATTTGATTCACGGGGAAGGGGCGGTTATTGGTCCAGCGCTTACCTCTCATCCTCTGGTTGATATGGTTTCTTTTACGGGCTCAACTCGCGCAGGGATAGAAATTGCAAAATCTGCAGCAGGTACCATCAAAAGGGTTTCGCAAGAACTGGGCGGAAAATCCGCTAATATCATATTTGCCGATGCCGATTTGGAAGCAATGGTTATCCAGGGTGTTCAGGAGTGTATGTACAACACGGGTCAATCTTGCGATGCGCCGACGCGGATGTTGGTGGAGGCAAGTGCTTATGACAAAGCTGTAAAAATCGCCAAAAGGGCGACTGATGCTTACACGATTGGCAGTGCACACCAAGAGGGCGACCATCTTGGTCCAGTTGTATCGGTAACTCAATTTGAAAAAATTCAAAATTACATTCAAATCGGTATCGAAGAGGGTGCTCAATTGGTAGCTGGTGGGCTCGGTAAGCCAGAAGGCCTTGAAAAAGGTTACTTTGTTAAACCCACATTATTTTCTAACGTTAACAACACAATGAGAATTGCACGTGAAGAGATTTTTGGACCAGTTTTGGTTGTTATCCCTTTCGAAAACGAAGAGGAGGCCATTCAAATTGCTAATGATTCAGATTTCGGTCTTGGTGCTTATGTTTCGTCTTCTGATAGAGAAAAAGCGCGCCGTGTTGCTAGGCGATTAAAATCAGGAACAGTTCATATTAATGGTGCAGCACAAGATTATGACGCGCCTTTTGGGGGCTATAAGCAGTCGGGCAACGGCCGAGAATACAGCGTTTTTGGCATTCACGAATTCCAAGAAATTAAGGCGATTAACGGCTGGTAGAGATAAAAATACTGATTTAATGCTTGCTTTGTAGTCTTGCGCTATTGTCTTTCTGATTTTTCCAGTAAATGACCAACGATGCACCGAGAAGGTGAAGCGAGTGAAAGGGTGATATTTTAACTTTAGATATCGGAACAGGACTTTCCAATATTGAATGCCTGTTAAGCCATGAGTTTGGCTATTATCTTTCCCGAGTAAGTGACATGCCTGCGCCTCGTCCATTACACCCAAGGGCGGCCCAAGGACCGGCATCCAAATTTTCTGTTTTTTCATAGCCAGAAGCTTATCAATATTTGTTGCTGATTGCTATTAATTTTATGATGAATAATTCAATAATCTGGCAAAATTAACGAATGTTATTTTCTTGCTTAAATAGGTACAAATGAACAACAACCAAACCCCTGATTTCAATGTTGGTGATATTGAGAAAACCATTGCCGAACTGACCGAAAGAGGCTTAACTCAAGCCAATATTGCGAGTGCAGGCAAAGATTGGTCAAGCGTGGTTGAGCCACTAGATCAAATCGAGCACGAGTTAGGTCAAAAGATGAGTGTTAACTCTCACTTGAACTCTGTTGTATTTAGTGAAGAATTCAACACTGAATATGAAAAAACACTGCCTTTAATTTCCCGGTATTACAGTGAGCTTGGCGCGAATAGGGCGCTTTATCATGCTTTTCAACGACTGCAAGATACCCCCTTGAATGAGCAGCAATCACATATTGTAAAAGACTCCATTCTGGGCTTTGAGCATTCTGGTGTTGGTTTGGAGGGTGCGGCCTCAGAACGCTTTAAGGCAATACAAGAAGAGTTGAGTTTGCTTAGTAACCAATTCTCAAAAAATGTATTGCAATCAACTAACGAGTGGAAAAAGACAGTAACAATTGAAGAGCTTGATGGCTATTCTGAAACCGAATTGGCCAAAGTAAGAACTGAAGATGGTTATTGTTTAAGTTTGCAAATTCCTGTCTATATGGACGTCATGACTTATGCAAACAGCACCTCCTTAAGAGAGGAGATTTACCGAGCTTATATTTCACGAGCATCCGACGTGGGCACTACTTCAAAAGATTTTGATAACCAGCAGGTGATGAATGACATCTTGAGACTTCGCAGTGAGCTTGCACAATTGCTAGGGTTTGAGAATTATTCCGAACTCTCCATTGAATCTAAAATGGTTGGCTCAGCAGATGAGGTTGTTGGCTTTTTAGACGAACTTGTTATTCGCTCAAAGGATCAAGCAACAAGCGAACTGAAAGAGCTTAAATCGTTTGCGGGACATGAACTGTCACCTTGGGATTTGACGCACTATTCGGAAAAATTAAAGCAACAAAAGTTTGGCTATAAGCGCTCCGATTTAACGCCGTATTTTCCAGAAGAAAGCGTTTTGCAGGGACTCTTTTCAACCATTGAAAAATTGTATGGTATTTGTGTCTCGCAAGTGTCAGAAACCACTTATCACGACGACGTTAAAGTGCTTGAGCTTGCGGATGACAATGGGCCTATTGGGCGAATATATTTAGATTCTTACGCCAGAGAAAATAAACGTGGCGGCGCTTGGATGTCTGATTATCAAGGTCTATACCAAGATAACTTGCCAGTAGCTTTCGTTGTGTGTAATTTGAATGCGCCAACGGGTGACAAACCGGCGTTATTTGAGTTTGATGAAATCGTTACTTTGTTTCATGAATTTGGCCACGCCCTACATCATGTTCTGACCAAAGTGCCTTACCCTTGTGCTGCTGGAATCAATGGCGTACCTTGGGACGGCGTTGAATTACCAAGCCAATACATGGAGTTCTATTGTTACGAAAAAGGTGTAATTGAGAGTATTTCATCGCACTGGCAAACAGGCGAGACTTTGCCCGAAGATTTGTATAAAAAGATAGTAGCCTCAAAGAATTTTCAGTCGGGATTACAGATGTTGCGTCAATGTGAATTTTCTCTTTGGGATATTCATACTCACATGGTAAGCGATGACACCAATACTGTATTGGCAAAGGTGAGAGAGAAGACATCGTTGATGCCAATTATTGATGAAAATCGATTTTTAAACGCCTTCTCTCACATCTTTGCTGGCGGTTACGCGGCGGGTTATTTTAGCTATAAATGGGCCGAAGTTCTTGCGGCAGATGCTTATGATTTCGTCCAACAAAATGGCGGTATTGGCTCAGAGGCTTCGAAAAAATTTAGAGAGTGTATTCTTGAGGTTGGCGGCAGCCTTGATTTTATGCAGCAATATCAAAAATTTAGAGGTGAAAGACCACAACTTGAAGGCCTGTTAAAGGCCTCAGGAATATCTGCATAGAGTGATAAAACAGTGGGTAAAATACATACTAGATGATAGAAAAAGGCACGTCAAAAAGTGATTAAATTCTTGTTAGGTGTGATTGTTGCACTGGCGCTTATTGGTGGAGCCGTCAAGTTTGAATCGGACGACGAAAGCTGGCGGATTATCATTCACAAAAAGGAAGCGCTCCATAGTATTCAAAATGGCGCTATCCGCATCTACAATATTGTCGAAGAGCTTATTTCTGAAGCAGACGTCATTCAGACATCAACACTAGTGCTTGAAGAATAGAAGGTTAGTCTATCTTAGATAGAACGATTGAGCCATTTGTTCCGCCAAAGCCAAACGAATTTGAAATGGCATGGTTGATCGGCATTTCTCTCGCCTCGTTGGCAGCATAATCTAAATCACACGCTGGGTCTTGATTAAAGATATTAATCGTTGGCGGTGCCACTTGATCTTGTATCGCGAGAGCCGTGAAGACGGCTTCAATACCGCCAGCTGCACCCAATAGATGACCCGTCATTGATTTTGTAGAGCTCATCACAATGTTGTAGGCGTGGTCGCCTAGCGCTAATTTTGCGGCGTCAGTTTCTGCAATGTCGCCAGCAGGTGTAGACGTACCGTGAGCATTAATGTAGTCAACTTGATCAGCATTGACAGAGGCATTTCTTAGTGCATTAGTCATGCATCTTGCAGCGCCTTCACCACCTTCGGAGGGTAGTGTCATGTGGTAGGCATCACCACTCATGCCGTAGCCAGTAACTTCAGCATAAATTTTAGCGCCGCGCTTTTTGGCGTGTTCGTATTCTTCAAGTACCATTACACCTGCACCGTCACCAAGAACAAAGCCATCTCGATCAACATCCCAAGGGCGAGATGCTGTTTTTGGGTCTTCGTTGCGTGTTGAGAGGGCTCTTGCGGCAGCAAAACCGCCAAGTCCGCAGTTGGTTGTTGACATTTCTGTGCCACCTGCAATCATCACATCTGCGTCACCGTACTCAATCAGTCTTGAGGCGTCACCAATATTGTGTGTGCCTGTTGTGCAAGCTGTCACGATAGCAAAATTTGGCCCTTTGAGGCCGTATTTGATAGACAGGTTACCCGAGACCATATTGATAATCGAAGAGGGCACAAAGAATGGTGAAATACGCCTAGCGCCTTTTTCTCGGAATAGGTCAGCTGTTTTTTCAATTGTGTTTAGTCCACCAATACCAGCACCAATAGCAACACCAATGCGTTCGGCGTTTTCTTCGGTAACCTCAATGCCACTGTCTTCAATTGCTTGAATACCAGCCGCCATACCGTAGTGAATAAAAACATCCATTTTCTTGGCGTCTTTCGGGCTGATGTAATCACCAATATCAAAGTCTTTAACTGAGCCACCAAAAGTAACCACTTGGCCCTCGGTGTCAAGATTGGTTAGGAAGTCGATACCTGAAACGCCGTTGAGAATATTCTCCCAAGATTGTTTTGCAGAATTTCCAACAGGGCTAACGATCCCAAGGCCAGTGACAACGACTCTTCTTTTGCTCATAATGATACTTAATTGGGTTTTTTCTAAAAAAAAGGCGCTTAATTTTTAAAAAAAAGCGCCTTTCAGGATTTATTAGTCGTTATTACGTGTTTGCTTTAACGTAGTCAATTGCTTGTTGGACAGTTGTGATGTTTTCTGCTTCTTCATCAGGGATTTCACAGTCAAACTCTTCTTCAAGAGACATAACCAGTTCAACAGTGTCTAGAGAGTCTGCACCTAGGTCGTCGATAAATGAAGCGTTATCGTCAATATCACCACTAACATCTAGCTGCTCGCAGACAACTTTACGTACTCTTTCTTCAATGCTCATTTTGACTATATTCCTTAATTGGTTTTAAAGGTTACTATTTTATCGCCAAATTAGCCTTTTGCAAGGTTAATTTGAATTATTTTATTGGTAGTGGGTGGGGTCACTAACGTTTGCTTGGTCAAAACCATTTTTCCGTAAAACGCAAGCATCACATTCTCCACAGGCTTCACCTTTATCATTTGCCTGATAACAAGTTGTGGTCATTGAGTAATCAACACCTAGGCGCAGGCCTTGTTGAATAATTTCGGCTTTAGTGAGGCTGATAAGAGGGGTGTGGATTTGGATTTTATTGCCTTCAACGGATTGTTTAGTGGCCAAATTTGCCATCGTTTCATAAGCTTGTATGTATTCTGGCCTGCAATCAGGGTAGCCAGAATAGTCAAGGGCGTTAACCCCAATAAAAATGGATTGAGCGTCAAGTACCTCTGCCCAAGCAAGCGCAAAGGATAGAAAGATAGTGTTTCTTGCGGGGACGTATGTAATCGGTATTTCGCCACTGTGGTTAAATTTGGGTACTTCGAGGCTAGGATCGGTAAGTGCAGAGCCGCCGATATCGTCTAGGCAAATTCTCATTGTTCTGTGTTCTATTGCCCTAAATTCGCTTGCTATAGCTTTTGCTGCGTTAAGCTCTGAACGTTGCTTTTGACCGTAATCAAAGCTCAGTGCATGGCACTCAAAGCCTTGCGATTGTGCAATGGCCAATACTGTTGTTGAATCGAGTCCGCCTGAGAGAAGAATAACCGCCTTAGACATTAGCCAAGTCGCCTTTTTTTTCCAGCCAAGATTTTCTATCCGACGCGCGTTTTTTAGATAACAACATGTCCATGGTTTGAGTTACTTGTAATGGGTTGTCAAGCGTCAATTGAATCAGTCGTCTGGTATCAGGCTGCATGGTTGTTTCTCGAAGTTGTTTCGGGTTCATTTCTCCAAGCCCTTTGAAGCGCTGTATTTGGATTTTCACTCGTTTGTTTTCTTTTTCAATTTTGGCGCTTATCGCATCTTTTTCGCTGTCGTCCAGTGCGTAAAAAACTTGTTTGCCAGCATCAACACGGTACAGGGGCGGCATAGCGACGTAGACATGGCCTTCACGAACTAACCTTGGGAAATGCTTAACAAACAAGGCACAAATTAACGTGGCAATATGAGCGCCGTCAGAGTCGGCATCAGCAAGAATGCAGATTTTTCCATAACGCAGTCCCGACAGATCAACAGAGTCTGGCTCAAGTCCAATAGCAACACTGATGTCGTGTATTTCATTGGAGGCGAGTACTTCTGAAGAGTCCACTTCCCAAGTGTTTAGGATTTTTCCTCGTAGCGGTAAGATTGCTTGGTATTCTTTATCTCTTGCCTGTTTGGCAGAGCCACCAGCAGAGTCGCCTTCAACAAGGAAAACCTCCGTTTGGTTCAAGTCGGTGCTGGTGCAATCTGAAAGCTTTCCCGGCAAGGCGGGGCCGCTGACGATTTTTTTACGAATCACCTTTTTACCGCTCTTAAGTCTGGCCTGGGCGTTCATAATTGCCAATTCTGCAATCTTTTCAGCAATATTGGTGTGTTGGTTAAGCCAAAGACTAAAGGCGTCCTTGGCGACTCCTGAAACAAAAGCAGCACACTCTCTTGACGAAAGCCTTTCTTTGGTTTGTCCTGAGAACTGAGGATCTAGGATTTTGATTGATAGGACATAGGCTATTTTTTGCCAAACATCATCCGGTGTTAATTTGACGTTTTTTGGAATTAGGCTTCTGAATTCACAAAATTCTTTCAAAGCATCAGTAAGGCCAGAGCGAAGACCGTTAACATGCGTACCACCGCCAATAGTTGGAATAAGATTGACATAACTTTCGGCAATTGTATTGCTGGTGTTTTCTGTCCAGGTTAATGAGCAGTGCAATTGCTCCTGCGCCGACTCAAAAGAAACAATAAAAGGATCGGGTGGTAGGCAGTCTAGTCCATCCAGCGAGACTTTAAGATAGTCTCTGAGGCCGTCTTTATAAATCCACTTGTCGGCAGTTTCATCAATTTGGTTTTCAAAATTAACCTCAAGCCCCGGGCAAAGAATTGCCTTTGAGCGAAGATTGTGGCGTAATTGGCTTGCTGAAAATTTAACGGTATCAAAAAATTCATCATCGGGTTTAAATTTAACCGTTGTCCCTGTGTTGCGTTTGCCAACGTCGCCTATCTCTTCTAGGTTAGATATTTTCTTGCCCGAGCCAAAGGCCATGTAGTATTGTTTGCCGTCTCTTTTAATCCAGAGTTCAAGTAATCTTGAGAGTGCATTGACCACCGAAACACCAACGCCGTGCAGGCCACCTGAAAACTGGTAAGAGTCGTTCGAAAACTTACCACCAGCGTGTAGTTTGGTAAGAATAACCTCAACACCGGGTACACCTTCCTTTGGGTGGATGTCGATTGGCATACCTCTGCCATTGTCTTCTACAGAGACAGATCCATCAGCAAAGAGAATGACATTTATTTGTGTTGCGTATCCCGCAACAGCTTCGTCCACACTGTTGTCGATGACTTCTTGAGCAAGATGATTGGGGCGTTCAGTTTCTGTGTACATCCCCGGGCGCTTGCGAACTGGCTCAAGCCCGGTTAAAACCTCAATGGATGAGGCGTCGTAATTAGACATAGTTGGTAAGGATGATATTTGACAATAATAATACCAAAAAAAAGCCCCAAAAAATGGGGCTTTTTATCAGCTTGGAAAATGATTTACATCATTCCCGGCATACCGCCGCCCATGCCACCCATATCAGGCATTGCAGGGCCAGATTGTGGTACGTCAGTTACCATTGCTTCAGTAGTGATCATAAGACCAGAGATACTGGCAGCGTGTTGCAATGCTGCACGAGTTACTTTAGTTGGATCTAGGATACCCATTTCAAGCATGTCGCCGTAAACCTCTGTGCCAGCGTTGTAACCGAAGTTACCTTTGCCTTTAGCTACTTCGTTAAGGACAACTGATGCTTCACCGCCGCCGTTAGAAACGATTTGTCTAAGTGGCGCTTCAAGCGCACGCTTACAAATGTTAATACCGATGTTTTGATCTTCGTTGTCACCTTTAAGAGAGTCAAGAGAAGAGATGGCACGAACAAGCGCAACACCACCACCTGGAACAACACCTTCTTCAACAGCTGCACGAGTTGCGTGCAATGCATCGTCAACACGGTCTTTTTTCTCTTTCATTTCAACTTCGGTTGCTGCGCCTACTTTAATTACCGCAACACCGCCAGATAGTTTTGCAAGGCGTTCTTGCAACTTTTCTCTGTCGTAGTCAGAAGTTGTTACTTCGATTTGTGTCTTGATTTGACCAACACGGCCTTCGATGTTTGCTTTGTCGCCAACACCATCAATAATGATTGTGTTTTCTTTGCCGATTTCAACACGCTTAGCTGTGCCAAGGTGCTCTTCAGTAACGCCTTCTAGAGAAAGACCAACTTCTTCAGCAATAACAGTAGCGCCTGTCAACACAGCGATGTCTTGTAGGATTGCCTTACGACGATCACCAAAACCTGGTGCTTTTACAGCGGCTACTTTGACGATACCACGCATATTGTTCACAACCAAAGTTGCCAACGCTTCGCCGTCGATGTCTTCAGCAACGATAAGTAATGATTTGCCTGTTTTTTGAACTGCTTCAAGTGCGGGTAGTAAATCACGAATCGTTTGAATTTTAGAGTCGTGTAGCAAAATTAGAGGCGCCTCTAGGTCTGCAGTCATAGACTCCTGATTGTTGATGAAGTATGGTGAAAGGTAACCGCGGTCAAACTGCATACCTTCAACAACATCAAGTTCATTTTCAAGTGTTGTGCCTTCTTCAACGGTAATCACACCTTCGTTACCTACTTTTTCCATTGCTTCCGCAATGATGGCACCTACAGATGTATCTGAGTTGGCAGAAATTGTACCCACTTGAGCAATTGCCTCAGAGTCGTTACAAGGTTGTGAGGCAGCTTTTAGAGCAACAACAACAACTTCTGTTGCCTTATCGATACCACGTTTAAGATCCATTGGGTTCATGCCTGCCGCAACTGACTTAACGCCTTCAGTAATTAGCGCTTGAGCTAGTACTGTTGCTGTCGTTGTGCCGTCGCCAGCGATGTCATTGGTTTTAGAAGCAACTTCTTTAACCATTTGAGCGCCCATGTTTTCGAATTTACCTTCAAGCTCAATTTCTTGAGCAACTGATACACCGTCTTTAGTGATGGCAGGTGCACCAAATGCTTTGTCGATAACAACGTTTCTGCCCTTAGGGCCCAACGTTACTTTTACTGCGTTGGCGAGTGTGTTAACACCGTCCAACATTAAGTCTCTGGCTTCTGAGCCGAATTTTACGTCTTTTGCTGACATTACTATATCTCCTTAATCTTCGATAATTGCAACGATTTCATCTTCGCTCATGACGAGAAGTTTTTCGTCACCAACTGTGATTTCCGCGCCTGAATATTGGCCAAACATCACTGTATCACCCACTTGTACATCTAAAGGAATGACTTTACCATCAACGCTAATTCTGCCGTTACCAGCTGCAACAACCTCGCCTCTTGATGGCTTTTCGGTTGATGAATCAGGGATGATTAAACCACTGGCTGTGGTTTTCTTTTCTTCTACTCTGCGCACGATAACGCGATCGTGTAGTGGACGGATTTCCATACTTTCTCCTAGTATTGAACGAAAAATGATCTTGGAAGTTTTAGGCTTCTAGACTTTCTTTAAGCTTTTTAATCGCTTTGTTTTCAAGCTGGCGCACTCTTTCAGCAGAAACGCCATACTTGTCTGCTAAAGTATGTAGGGTCACTTTTTGTTCTTTCAAGTACCTAGATTGTAAAATATCCATACTTCTCTCATCTAAGGCTGAAAGTGCTTGATAAAGCTTGTGTTGTTGGTCTTTCTCAGAGCTATCGCTAAGCAATAATTGCTCTGGCGTTTTCCCTGGGTCGGCAAGGTATTGTTCGGGCGTGTAAGAATCCTCATCATCGTTAAGCTCAAAAGCCACATCATTGAGTTGTAGGCGAGATTCCATTTCAATCACATCTTTTGCTCTAACACCAAGATCGGTGGCAATTTGCTCCGCTTGGTCGTTGGTTAGGGCTTGAAAAATGTGAGATTTAGCCTGCTTAAGTTTGAAAAATAGTTTGCGCTGCGCTTTGGTTGTGGCAACTTTAACAATTTTCCAGTTTTTGAAAATATACTCATGAATTTCAGCACGAATCCAATAAACAGCAAAAGAGGAGAGTCTGACTTTCTTGTATGGGTTGAAACGCTTGACAGCCTTCATTAGGCCAATCGTACCCTCTTGAATTAAATCTGCCTGTTCTAGGCCGTAACCTTTGTAGCTATGGGCAATATAGGCAACGAAGCGCATGTGCGCTAAGACCAGTTTTCTTGCAGCAGAGAGGTCGCCGTTGTCAAATAGCTCAACAGCCAGCTCGTGTTCTTGTTCAGGCGAAAGGATTGGCGGGTACTTTTGTACCTGGATACCAGTGCTTGTGTTGCCTAATGATAATGCAAATTCACTCATAAATTCTATTGCTAATTTAATAGCTAAGCGATAATTAGAGCTAACATTATACCTAAATCTATTGTTATATCAATTGTTTAAGTAAATTGTTGTACTTGTAAGATTGCTCTTTTAAAGTGAGTCTTGCGGAGAAAATAATGTGTTTTAGGTCTACAAGAGCAGCATCAAAGTCGTCATTAAAGACAACAAAGTCAAATTCATAAAAATGAGACATTTCATCTCTAGCATCAGCCATTCTTTTATTGATAACCTCTTCGCTATCTTGGCCGCGACCTTGAAGGCGAGATAATAGTGCGTCTTTTGTGGGTGGCAGGATAAAAATTGATAATGCTGCGACATTTTTTTTTACTTGCTGGGCGCCTTGCCAGTCGATTTCTAAAATGACGTCTTTATTTTGTTCAAGCTCTTTTCCGATGGTTTTTTTGGCGCTACCATAGTAATTACCAAACACCTCGGCATGCTCAACAAAGGCGCCTTCTGAGCACATGTCATTGAATTTCTCTTTTGAAACAAAATGGTAATTCTCACCATCAATTTCACCGGGTCTCGGCGCACGCGTGGTGTGTGAAATAGAAACGCATAAGTCAGACACACTTTCAAGAAGTGCCTTTACTAACGAGGTCTTGCCGCAGCCAGAAGGTGCGGAAATAATAAATATGTTAGCCATTTTTCAACCGTTCTCAGGCGTGTAACCCTTAATGTCGTCTAAGTCATCTGCTGCAAAAAAGTACTTTTCCATTTGCTCTTTGAGATAGCTTTGTGCCTTGGGGTCAATCAAACTTAGGCTATTTTCATTGATTAGTAAAGTTTGGTGATCAAGCCACATTTGCCAGGCTTCTTTTGATACGTTTTCGAGAATTCTTTTTCCCAACTCGCCAGGGTAGGGCGCTCTTGCAAGGGGTTCCAATTCTTTATTTAGTTTAATGCAGTGTAATGTGCTCATAGTTGCTTGGCTCTTAGTCCGAAAATATACAAACTTACAAAATAAATTCCAGCGGAAATGAGAATGGTTTTGCTTAACATAATGACCCTTTGTGCGGCATCTGCTTGTAAGTATAAATCTGTTGTAGGGGATGCGTAGTAAATATAGCCCAACATTATAATGCTTGATAAGCCCACTTTAATGAGCATTTTATAAAAAGCTGAACTGAATCGAAAGATCGATTGCCTTGTTAAAAAGTAATACAAAAGACTCGCATTCAAAACAGCAGACAGCGATGTTGCTGCAGCCAAACCATCATGCCCATAGTGATAAGCCAAAACAAGGTTTAGGATTATATTGCTCATCATGGCAGCAACGCCAGCCTTTACCGGTGTTTTTGTATCTCCCCTGGAGAGGAACACGGGTGCTAATATTTTGACTGCAATAAAGGCAACCAAGCCAGCGCCATAAGCCTGCAAACTCAGGGCCGATTGTATGGCGTCATTTGCATTGAAGGCCTCGTACTGAAACAAAGTGATAATTAGACCATCCGAAAGCATAACAAGGCCAATCGATGCTGGTAAACCAAGAATCAAACCATAAAGTAGTGCTTTATCGATGGTTTGCGAAAAGCTTTCGACATCATTTTTTGCGTAAAAATTGCTTAATTTTGCCAATGCAACGGTTGCCAAAGCGATACCAATTAAGGCTAAAGGTAGTTCTAATAATCGGTCTGAGTAATACAACCACGACACACTGCCTGCTATCAATGTAGATGCTATCATGGTGTCAATTAAAAGATTAATTTGAGAAACTGAAACGCCAAACAGTGCTGGCAGCATGCGTTTTTTCAAGGTTTGTATTGCCGGGTGTGAGCCAAACCTGAGTTTTGGCATGCGGTGAATTTTTCGCAAAAAAGGGATTTGGAAGGTCAACTGAACAACACCGCCAATCAACACCCCCCAGGCGAGCGCCATAATAGGCGTTTCCAAATACTTTGATAGAAAAATTGCACTAAGAATTAAAGATACGTTAAGCAATACGGGTGTAAATGCGGGCACACTGAAATTATCATAAGTGTTGAGGATAGCGCCGGATAGCGCGGTCAGCGAAATTAACAAAAGGTAAGGAAAAGTGATTCTCAGCATATCTGAGGCCAAGAAGTATTGACTCTGATCGGTTTTAAAATAAAAGCCCCAAGCAAAAACAAACATCACCAAAGGTGCTAGCAGTATTACTACAATTGTGATTAAAACTAAAACACCAAGCAGTTTGGTTGCAATGTGATTAATAGCCTCTTGTAATTCATCGTCGCTTTGATTTGCCTTGCTGTCCGCTAAAATGGGAATGAAGGCCTGCGAAAAGGCACCTTCGGCAAAAAGACGGCGAAAGAGGTTTGGAATGCGAAAAGCAACTAAAAAAGCATCGGAAAGTCCATTTGCGCCAAAATGTTTGGCAATAATAAAGTCTCTGACAAGACCTAAAATGCGTGACAATAAAGTCATAGCAGTAATAACACCGCTTGACTTTATAAAAGACTTTGTTGGTTTATTCGTCAGCTGGACCGCGCATGATGCCCACTCGTGAATTGCGAATGCACTCAACAAATTGCATGACTTCTCTAGAGTCAGACTCTGATTCTTCTAATTCAGTTAAAGCGTTGTCAAGAAGCCTGCCCTGGGATTCACGATAGACAATTTTAAAGGCACGCTTAATTGAGGCAATTGAACTTGGGCTGAAGCCACGTCTTTTCATGCCAACGGCATTAATTCCCCGAATTTTTGGATGCACGCCAGCGGCAATCATATAGTCAGGAATGTCTTTATTAACTTGAGACCCCATGCCAACGTAAGTGTGTCGGCCAATCATGCAAAATTGTTTAACCAGTACGAAGCCGCCTAAGATTGACCAATCAGCAATATGAGCATGCCCTGCAAGAGAGGCGTTGTTCGACATAATGATATGGTTGCCTAATTGGCAGTCGTGGGCAATGTGCACATACGACATCAGCATATTATTGGAACCAACTCTTGTTAGGGAGTTTTCTTTTTCTGTGCCGCGATTGATGGTACAGAATTCTCGTATTAGGTTGTCGTCACCAATAATTAGGTTACTTTCTTGACCTTCTTGGTAAGTGATATCCTGAGGGTCGCCGCCAATAGAGGCAAAAGAATATATGTGGTTATTTTTGCCTATTTTTGTTGGCCCGACAATAACCGCATGGGAGTCAATGATTGTGCCCGCGCCAATTTCAACATTGGCGCCGATAACGGCGTAAGCAGAGATTGTTGCGTCTGGGTGAATCTTTGCACTGGGATCTACGATTGCTGACGGATCGACGGCCATATTACTCTGCTGCTTTTTGAGTGCACATTAGAGTGGCAGAAGTGACAAGCTCGTCACCAACGGTGGCCTTACAGTCAAATTTCCAGATGCCACGCTTGACCATCATTACCTCAACCCTGATGACAATTTGGTCTCCTGGCTCAACGGTGCGCTTAAAGCGAACTTTGTCGATACCAACCAGCATGTATATTTGGCCTTCGACAGGTTTTCCGACTTCAGACTTAAAGGCCAAAATACCTGTGGCTTGTGCCATTGCTTCAACAATGAGAACACCAGGCATAATGGGTTGTGCTGGAAAATGGCCGGTAAATTGAGGCTCATTAAATGACACATTTTTGATGGCGGTTAAGTGTTTTCCAACTTCAAAATCGAGGACTCGATCTATCATTAAAAAAGGGTAGCGGTGAGGCAGGAAGTTCATTACCTCGTTAATATTCATTTCCATAGTTATTTTTTAACGTCTCTCAATTTAATATTCAAAACTTTGGCAATTTTATCAAGTTTTATCAGCCACATCCCAACCTTTTGCCAGCCTTTATGTGTCATTAATGGGAAGAATCCTGTGTACATTCCAGCTTTTGTGATGTTTTTATCCACCGTGCTTGTTGCGTTGACAATAACATCGTCTGCTATTGTGATATGACCAACAATACCCACCATGCCGCCAATCATGCAACGTTTTCCTAGGGTTGTACTGCCTGCGATGCCTGTTTTGGCCGCTATGGCTGTATTTTCACCAATAATGACGTTATGAGCGATATGAATAAGGTTGTCGAGCCTAACCCCGCTGTGGATCTCTGTGTCGTCAATTGTGCCTCTATCAATCGTTGTGTTTGCACCAACAGTGACATTATTTCCTATGACAACTTTCCCAATATGTGCAATTGTTTGCCAGCTTTTGTCGTTATCTCTTGCGTTTCCAAAACCTTCTGAGCCAATAACAACGCCTGAGGAAATAACACACGAATGACCTAATTGACATTCTTTGTGGATGACAATATTTGCAAAAAGGTGCGAGTTGGCTCCTATCTGAACATTGTCTTCGATGACACAATTTGGGCCGATAATTGTGTTTTTGCCAATACAGACATTTTTTCCGATAAAGCAACCGGGTGAAATTTTAACGTTGTTAAGCTTTGTCGAAGAGTTAATGTCTGCAAGCGAACTATCATTGTCAGCTGAGCTGTATTGCTTAAAATGGTGGGTAAGTTTTGCAAATGCTAAGTAAGGATTTAACACCACTAAGGCATTGGTAGGGCAATGCTTTAACAGGTCGGCGCTAAGTATTACTGCAGAGGCTTTGGATTGATTGAGGGAGTTTTGATATTTTTTACTTGCTATGTAGGTAATTTGACCATTTTTGGCGGAGTCAAGTGCATTAATGCCCTCAATAGTTACTTCGCCATCACCAATCAATTTGGCCCCAATCAATTCAGCAATTTGTGACAGTTTTAAATTCATTCCAGCTGTTCTTTTATTTGATCAATGATTAATTGAGTAATGTCTATTTCATTACTAACGAATGCAACACTCTGATAAAAAATTATATCGAAATCTTTATCAATTCCGTATTTTTTTATTATTTTATTAATAAGAGTCTCAATCCGTTTAATCGCACTTGCTCTTTCAGTGTTCAGTTGCTCATTCCAGGCAACGGTTTCTTGTTGAAAGTAGAGTTCAAGTTTTTTTAAGTTGCTGAGTTTTTTGCTGTACTCGTCCGCTTGGGGCTCTTTGTTGATTTTTGCTAAATTTTCTTTTAGTAGATTGACGTGATCAAAAAGTGCCAAAAGTTCGTTTTTTGTTTGTTGAAATTGGTCATTGATTGTGTCAAGGTCTTGCTGGTACTGGGGTGTGTTTTTTACAACCTTTTCAATGTCGATATAGCCAATTTTTAAATCATGCGCGAAGGCATTCGTCACCAGAAGTGCTAACGCAAAGGCAGATAAAAATCGCATTGTGTTTTAGAAGCCTGTACCCAGCGAAACAGCAAAGTCTTCAGTTACGTCGCCACTCTTCTTCAAGAGAGGTAGGGCGGTGTAAATACCAATGGCACCGATTGGGCTCATGTAGGCAAAAGCAACACCGGTCGACATACGCAATTCGCCCAGATCAAGAGAGATATTCTCGTAAACATTACCCACATCCACAAAGACACTCATGCGCATGTTTTCACTGTCATCGATAAAGGTGATAGGGGAAATGATATTGGCACTTCCCAGGATTGAAAATTCACCACCCTTAGGGTTTCCGTTTGGATAGACCGGGCCAAGTGTTTTGGATTTAAAGCCACGCACCGAGCCACTACCGCCACCAAAATAGCGCTTATAGAATGGTAAAGCCTCGCTCCCATAGCCAGTTGCTATACCAAGATCGCCGGTGAGTTTCAGCGTCAGATTGTTGTTTAGCGGCTTATAGCTTCTGTGGTTGGCATCAATTTTGATGTATTGGTAGTCACCTAAAGGCAAGCCTAGGTCAATATTAAAGGTGTTGCTTTTGCCCTCTGTAGGATACATGTAATGATTTAGCGTACTTTCAGTCCAGTTGAGGTTTAGCTTAATTTCATTTCTACTGTCATAGGCGCACTGTGCGGACTCATAGTTGGCACCGGCGAATGTAGAGCCACATGTAATGCTGTTGTTTGAGTATTGCAATTTGGCGTTAAGGCGAGCATTTTCTGTAAGCGGAACACCGTAACCAAGGCTAAATCCTTTAGAGTTAATTTGATAAGAGTCCTGAGAAACTTCGTTGTCGTCAATTGAGCTTACAAATACGCCGTAATTAATGCTGTGTTTTTCATTGTTAAAGTAAGGGTCCTCAAAGTAGAAACTGAGCTTTTTAAAAGTTTCTGAGTATTGCAGCTCGGCGTTAAGTGTGTTGCCAGAGCCGAGAAAGTTGTTTTCTCTGATGCCTGCATTAAACGACATGCCGAAGCTTTGGCTATGCGATACGCCCGCGCTGAGTGCGCCAGTCTTGGTTTCTTGTACTACGAAGTTTAAATCAATCTTATCAGGCGTGTCCGCAAGCCTTGAGGTTTGCAAAGTAACGTTGGAGAAGAATCCAAGCCTTCTGAGCTTATTAAGAGATTCACTTATGGCGCTAGCCGAATAAAGGCCGCCTTCAGAAAGTCCGATTTCTCGACGAATTACCTCGTCCTGAGTTCTGGTGTTGCCAGTGATGGTGATTCTGTTGATATAGGCTTTTTTATTCAGCGTTATGTTCACATTAAGGTGAATACTGTTTGACGCCGAATCTTCCTCAGTTATGGGGTTTACGTCGGCGTGAGCATAGCCTTGGTCGGCGTATAAGTAGTTAATTTTTTGAATACTATTAACCAATTGCTGTCTATCAAATATCGCACCCGAATTGAGCGAGAATAGCGCAAGCAAATTATCGGCTGACTGATTGCCCAAATTACCACTAAAAGTAAGATTTCCCAATGTGTATTGGGCGCCTTCGGCCACTTCTATTGCAATATTAATAGTCTCTTTGTCATCGGACAAGGTAGTGTTAACACTGTTAATTGAGAAATCAAGGTAGCCATTATTTGAGTACAGGCTACGCAATTTTTCTAGCCCATTGTTAAGCGCTTTATCCGTATAGCGGTCTTTGTCAGTAAAGAAATTAATAAGAAAATTACCAGCCACACCAATATCAAATAAATCCAGCAGTTCATCTTCGGTGTGGACAACAGAGCCATTGATGTTCATTGAGCCAATTTTCGCTCTTTTACCTTCTGTAATAACAAGCTCAATACCAATTCTGTTTTGAAGGTCTAAGTCAATATTTTGTTCAATTTCAATGTTGTAAAAACCCTCAGCGATATACATTGCTTTGAATGCTGATATTGTCTCAAAAAGATTTCTCTTGTTGTAGACTTCGCCTGAGCTTAAGCCCAAAGCGCCCAATGTGGAATTAACGGTGTCGCTGTTTAGCACTTTATCGGTATAGTCAAGTACGTCAATGTATTTGATGTGTGCATTTTCGACAAGGGCAACGTAAATCGTATCTATCTCAATGGAGACAACGACATCACTAAAAAAGCCAGTAGCGAACAGTGTTTTAATAATTTGGTCAGATGTTGCACCAGTGATTTCGTCTCCAGCACTTACAGGGAGGTAATTTAAAACGGTGCTATCTGGAATAACATCAAGTCCCGAAAGTTCAATGTTTTTAATTGGGGCGGCGCCAACTTGAACCGAGAAGAGCAGGCCAATAATGATACTAATTTGAATAATTTTATTTTTCATGGTTGTTGTTAACAATTGTCAAATTTTGGGCTTATTATATACTCGAATGAAGTTAATAAGTGATTTGAGCCGAAGATAATTTTAACAAAATGTCGCGCCAGATAGGGAATCTAGTACATTTTTTGTCATGATTTCGAAGGTGAATGAGTGAATTAGCACTCACTTGGACGACAATCTTTGTGAGACCTTTTCTAGATATTCATTCCAAAGCTGTCCTTGACGGGTCGCCAAATGGTGTAAATATGACCACGAATAGATGCCGGTATCGTGACCATCGTCAAAATGCAGTACAACAGCGTAATTGCCCATTGGGCGAACGTTTTGTATTAGCACATTTTCTTTATTAAGTTGCAGTACAGCGTCCTCTGGTTTGTGACCTTGGACTTCAGCCGAAGGTGAATAAACCCGTAAAAATTCACTTGACAATGGGTAATCAACCCCTTCAAAAGAAACGGTTAGCGTGTTTTTTGTCTTGTTAAGGTTGATACTGCTTGGTGTGATCATATAAAAGTACGGTGTTGGGCTTTGTTAAGGCATTATAGAAATATTGGGTGCACATATCGTTAAAATACCGCTATGGTATATTTTACAAAAATGCAAGGACTTGGGAACGATTTTATCGTTATTGATAACACTCAAGGCAATGTTTGCCTGTCCTGTGAAGAAATTCGCGACTTGGCTGATCGAAAATTTGGTATTGGATTTGATCAATTGCTCATGGTTGAGCCAGCCATCAGTGCTGGTGTTGATTTCCAATACACAATTTTCAACTCCGATGGCTCAGAAGTGTCGCAGTGTGGCAATGGTGCAAGGTGTTTTGCGCGTTATGTTGTTGAAAAGGATTTAATTAATAGCAGAAAGATCACAGTAGAAACGCGCGCCGGCATTATGACTCTTGAAGTGAATCGAGATAACACCGTTAGAGTCAATATGGGCGCTCCTGTTTTTGAGCCATCTAGGGTGCCAATTTCTATTCATAAATTGGCAAAAGAGTACCATGTTGAGGGGGTTTCTATGGGTGCCTTATCGATGGGAAATCCACATGCTGTCATTATAGCTGACGGCTTTAATGATAATGATATTGAGGTTATTGGGACCAAGATACAAAATGCCGATTTTTTCCCAGAAAGTGCCAATGTTGGTTTTATGAGTATTGTTAATCGAGCCGAGATAGGCCTACGCGTTTATGAACGCGGTGTTGGTGAGACTTTGGCTTGTGGTTCTGGTGCTGCGGCTGCCGTTGTGCACGGTCAACAAATGGGGTTATTAGATGATGTGGTAACGGTGCATTTGACTGGCGGTGATGCTTTAATTGAGCATTGCACTGATGGCGACGTTTACTTGTCAGGCCCTGCCGAGTTTGTTTTTGAAGGCGCTATCAAGCTTAGAAGTGATAACTTTTAACTAACTTCGATGCTGCGCACAGAAGTTAGTTGATGAGTTTCCAAGTTAAGTGCGCTAAGCTTTTCTCCCCAAACACAGCCATGATCCAGGGGATGGATGCGTTCGACACTGATGTTGTTTAAAGTTGACCAGTGACCAAAGAGCACGTCGGTGTTTTTTAGTGCTCTGTTTTCGTGCATAAACCAGGCCTTGAAGCCACTGGGCGCCTCATCTGCATCCATTTTATGCTCAAATTCTAATTCGCCATCTTCTTTGCAAAAGCGCATGCGCATCATTGCATTGATAGCGTATCGACAGACTTCTTCTTCGTTCAAGCAGTCGGATTCTTTGGCGGGCTCGTTGCCGTACATGACACCAAGGAATTTCTCAATAGCACCGCTTTGTAGATAGCTTTCAACTAATTTGTTCTGCTGGAGCGCACTTGCTTTACTCCATTGTGGTGGAATGCCTGCGTGCACTAATAAGGCATTGTTGTGCTCAATCAATAGCGGCCTTGTAAGCAAATAGTCAAGCAGTGAGTTTTTATCAGGTGCATTCAATATGTCGTGAAAAGTGTCTTTTCGATTTGGCTGATGTGGTGTTAGTGCGCAAACCAAGAGATGGAAGTCATGGTTTCCAAGAACCATTTGAGCGTTGTCTTTGAGTGATTTTATAAATCGAAGTGTTTCTAAAGACTTGTTTCCACGGTTGACAACATCACCTAAAAAAAATAGTCGATCGCATTCGGCATTAAAATGTATTTTTTTTAGTAGCTTCTGGAGGGTGTCAAAACAACCCTGTACATCTCCAATAGCATAATCCATATTAAGTGCCTAGTGGAGCGTGTAAGGTTTGCTGAGAACAAACTCTGGAATGATGGCTTCGAAGCGCTGCCCTTCGTCATTAATCATGCCGTAAGCACCTTTCATTGAGCCAGTTTCGGTATTAATGATAGCGCCCGAACTATATTCAAAGCTTTCTCCTGGTGAAAGGTGTGGCTGCAAGCCAATAACGCCCTCGCCAACAACTTCTTCCACAAGGCCAGACTCATCTTCTATTAGCCAGCGCCTTGTTCTTAATTGAGCGCCACTATTACCCTTGTTGGTAATAGTGATCGTGTAGGCGTAAGCATACTGACCGTTAGGAAGGTTTGATTGGTTGGGTAGATAGGTGACCTCTACATCAATGTCAATTTTGTTTTGCATAGTCTTTGGTTAGGTTAATAAACTCATCAACACTGAGCATTTCTGCGCGCCGTGACAAATCGATGTCGGTTTGTTCTTGAGTAAGAATTGATTTTAAACAATTTCTAAGTGTTTTTCTACGTTGTGAAAACGCAGCCTTTACAACTTTTTCTAAAAGTGTTGATTCACTAAGAGCTGCATCCGTTCTGGGCTTGAAGTAGATGATTGCCGATTCTATTTTTGGCTGCGGATCAAAAGATTCTTTGGGCACGCTAAACATCAATTCAACGTCAAAAAAAGCTTGCATCATGACGCTTAAGCGACCATAAGTTTTGCCGCCATGGGGTGCGACAATTCGATCAACCACTTCTTTTTGTAGCATGAAGGTCATATCGATAACGTTGCGTCGATGCGTCAACAAATGAAACAGTAGAGGCGAAGAGATGTTGTAAGGCAGATTGCCCACAATTCTTGCTTTGTCTTTCAGTTGGCCAAAATCAAATTTAAGTGCATCCGCTTCTATAACGCTGAGCTTCTGAAGATTTTGCGCTTCCAGTAACGCTATTAAATCTCGGTCAATCTCAATGACATTCATTTCATTTAAGTGTTCAAGTAATGGCAGGGTCAACGCACCTTTTCCAGGGCCAATTTCGATAAGATTGTCTTTTGCATTGGGGGCGATGGTGGCGACAATTCTCTCAATAATTTGAGAATCGATTAAGAAGTTTTGACCAAAACGTTTTCTAGCCTTGTGCTGCATAATCACTCAGTGTATTAAAGTAGGAGAGGGCGGTATGAAAACTGCCCAAGCTGATATTTCCGGTTCCAGCAAGGTCTAATGCAGTGCCGTGGTCAACTGAGGTACGAAAAAATGGCAGACCCAAAGTGATGTTGGCTGATTTTTTAAAGCCAAGTGTTTTCAGCACTGGTAGGCCTTGATCGTGATACATTGCCAAGACCACATCAATACCCATTAATGAGTCAGGAGTGAAGGCGGTGTCCGCTGGAACTGGGCCAGACAAGTGACAGTCTTTGGTGTTTAATTTTTGAATTACTGGCGAGATGGTTGTTATCTCTTCATCGCCCAAATGGCCGTCTTCTCCTGCGTGTGGGTTTAAACCACAAACCAGAATGTGCGGTTTTTTTATACCAAAATAGCGAAAATCATGATTGATGATTTCAATCACCTGCGTTAATGAGTCTTGAGTGATGCTTTTTGAGACTTGACTCAAAGGCAGGTGGGTTGTTGCTAGGGCGACTTTCAAGGTGTCGGTGGCAAGCAACATAACTGTTTTACTGACATTGCTTAGTTTGGCAAAAAATTCGGTGTGACCACTAAACTCAACGCCTGCCTCATTGATAATGCCTTTGTGAACTGGGCCCGTTAGCAGGCCATCAGCCTCTCCACTTAAACAATGCTTGCCAGCTGTTGTTAAAGTTTCAAGCACGTATTTAGAGTTGTTGGCATTGAGCAATCCCGGGACGGCATCCACCTTTGCTGAGATTGGATAAATACTAAGCTCACCTGGTTTTGTTGTTGCTGATTCAGTCAAACGAATTGGCAAGCCAAGTTTTTTTGCTCTTTTTTGTAAAATATTTGGATCGCAATAAGCGACTATGCTTTGAACTCTTTCTTGTTGTGCGACCATAACGGCCAGGTCTGGGCCGATGCCAGATGGCTCACCGGGTGTAAATGCGATTGACATATTTTTAGTGTTGATTCTGAATAGGGTTATTATAAAGTTAAGTGCGGTGTATTCGCCGATTAGATTTCACTTGTTGTGGTATTTAAAGAGCAGTTAGAGCCATAAGAATCTCCATTGCCAAAAGTAGCTGATATATAATAAATTTGGAGAAGATAACTATTAACTGTATTGCTTTAATTTGTGCTAATTTCGTGCCTACGACATACTGCTGTTATATTGCTTCTGAGTGTGTCTACACACTCAGTGATGGCGGCGCTTGGCAGTGAATCCAATGCTGATTTTACCAGTGATACTTACACCGTAGCTAACGGCAGTTACTCTCACCTCGCTGTACTTGGGGGCACGGTTGTTTCGTCAGAAGTTGTTGAACTGAACGCTAATAGTTACTCTCAAATTGCTGTTGTTAATGGCAATGAAGGTGACTTGTTTTCCAAAGGCTCAATTTTGATTGAATTTGATCAAAGAGCGCTACAGACTCAAAGGGCGAGCGCCTATGACCAAATTATGCAAACGAGTGAAATGCTTCGCTACGCTCAAGCAAATTCGCAGACGTTAAGTGCTGAGCAGAGGACGATTGTCAATAACGCCCAATATCAGTTAAATCAAGCGCAAACTCAGTTGCGTTTTATCGAGTCTCAATTGCAAAACTTAAACGTCCATGCACCCTTTAATGGCATGATTATCAGTAAATATGTGTCTCAGGGACAGCAAGCGCAGCCCCATCAGGCGCTGTTAGAATTTTCCAATATTGGGCAACTGCAACTTGAGGTTCGCGTGCCAATTAGGCTGTTACCACAAGTCAGAATTGGCGCATTTTACAAAGTGCAAATTGATACAATTCGTCAAGCCGTTTCTGCAACTGTTGCACAAATTAAACCCGTGACACAAGACTACAGCCATAGTGCTGTTGTGTTGTTAAACCTTCCTCAAGGGGTGCCCGTATTACCCGGTAGTTTTGCGGAAGTAGAGTTACCGATTTCCAATGACGGCAAACCCGTACCGATGATTCCAAATGCTGCCATTTCTTGGCACGCGAGCCTACCTAGCGTCTATGTCATTAACAACGCCAATCAGGTTGGTCAGCGCTTTATACGACTGGGCGACTCTCTTGATGAAAGAATGACTTTAGTACTCACTGGCCTTGGGGTTGGCGAGGTGATTTTGAACAACCCCAAGCAGTATTTAGCTCTAAATTTGGCTATTTAGGTGAGTGTTGCTAATGAATGAAAATAGCCAAACTATTGATGAAACTTCATTCAATAGCAGCGACCAAAACTTGAATAAAAGTGTTCACTCACCCGTTACTTTTGTTCTGTTTATAGGTGTTCTCATCATTGGTATCATGAGCTATTTATCTATACCTAAGGGCTTGGACAAAACCAAAACTCCACCCATTGTTGATATTGATATTAGCTACCCTGGGGTTTCATCCGATATTCTATCAAGCCTTGCTGTAGCGCCCCTGGAGCGTAGTTTTTTACATATTGATGGCATTAAGGAAATTAGTTCGATAAGTGACAAGAGTCACGCAATAGTTACACTTGAGCTTGAAGAAGTTAGGGGTGCTCAAGAGGTATTAAATGTCATTCATAAAAGTATTGGTAAAGCTCGTGAAGTGCTGCCTGAGGGTGCCAAAATAACCGACACTAAGATCAGTAGCGCCTCAGAGCGGCCATTTGCAATTCTCACTCTTTTCTCCAACTCTCTAGACGACGCCCAACTTAGAATTATTGCCCTGCAAAGCTTGACAGATTTTGAGGCGCTTAATGGGGTTTCCAGGGGTACAGTAACTGGCGGAAGGCAAAGCGCATTTCATGTCGATATCTCGCCCACACGATTGGCAAATTTTGACATTAGCCTAATGATGGTTCTCGAAGCCATTCGAGGTGCGAACGGCAGTAGTAATGTCGGTGATATTGAATACGATAGCAATCAAATAGATATTTATGCGGGCGATTATTTTCGTGGTACTGAGGACATTGCCAATATTGTTGTAACCACAATAAGTGGCACGCCAATTACTGTGCGTGATGTAGCTAGCGTTCGTTTCGGCGTAAAAGACACTTCGCAAATGGCGGGTTATTTTTCCAGAGAAGTGGCGCCACTTGGCGCTCAAGCAGTAACAATTGCCTTATATCAAGACTCGGGCGCTCAAGGTGTTTTGCTTAATGAACATATTAATGCTCAAATTGCCTCTATGAGGGTTGAAAACCCTTCAAATCAAGTTGGCGTTGTCATGACGAGAAACACATTGGCACTGGCCAATGACATGACGCAATTTTGGCTTACTAAGCTAATTATCTTTATCGGGCTTATCGCTTTATCGGTTTTTCTAGCTTTGGGTTTTAAGCGACTTTTGGTTTTTTCCTTTTTGCTGTTGATACCGCTTTCTGCCTCTCTGACTTTTGCAAATGTAATTGGACTTGAGCTTTCAAGAGTGAGTATTTTAGGATTGATGATATCCATCGCTCTTTGTTCTGGATTAATCACTGCTCAGTTATTAAGAAGTGAGTTAAAACCTGGGTCCCAGCGCTCGGTTGGTGGTTTAGTGCGATTAGTTAAAGATTCAAAAAAATTGATTTCCATCTCTGCTATGGTCTTTATTTTGCTTATTTCCCCGCTGCTTCTTGTTGATTATCACTCGGTTGTCAATGGCTACTTTTTTCCGTTGTTAACAATGGGCATTATTTTTATTGCCTCCAGTGTTATTGCCTCAATTTATTTTCTGCCGTATTTTTCGCTGAAGTTGGTTGACTTTGATCATTTAGGTGGTTTTTCACTGAAAAACAAGTTCACTGATTGGTTGTTGCGTTATTTTTACCCGGCCAAGTTGTACGGCAGGTTATTACTGTTTGCCTTGATTGGAGCGACTGTTTTTTCACTTACATTGTTGGCAACTCAAAAAGCGCCAATTAATATGATTTCAGCAGATGATTCAAGTGAATTTGGTTTCATTGTTAGTATGCCTGACGGCGGCGCTTTACCGATAACCGCAACAGTATTGAACGCAATGGCATTGAAATTACAACAAATACCCGAAGTTAAAAGCATTAACTTATATTCTGGGGCAATCTCTCCAAGTGTTAATAAAACCGAAATTTGGCGAAATATTTTGCTTGAGTCGAGTGACCGTGGCGAGTTGCACTTATTTTTAACCGAGCCTTCGGCGCGCTCTAAAACAAGCGAAGAGATAGCTAGGATGGCTCTAGAGCTGATCCAACCGATTGCCAACAATTCTGGCGCAACAGTACTTGTTAATAACATGCTGATGGCAGCACCACTTTCTCAAAGTTTGGTCGCCGAGGTTTACAGTGAAGACGACATTCTCAGAAAGCAAGCGACTAGGGGTTTAAAACAGTTAATCTCAAAAAACTCTCTGGTAGAAAGCGTTCATCACTTTATTCGTGACGAACAGCCCGTTATTAATTTTAAGGTGGATCGTGAAAAAGCGACCTACTTTGGTGTAAGTCAGGAGTCCATTAAACAAAGTCTTTTGTTGGCAATGTCGAGCGCCAAGGTGACGAGTGTGTATCTGAAAAACGCAATTGAGTCGACCGATATTATTATGAGCATCCCGCTTAGTAAAAGGTCTCAACTGGGTTATTTATCGCAACTACCCGTACCCAGTAGTCACGGCTCAATGATTCCTTTGTCCGAGCTCGGTACTTTTGTTTATGCGAAAAACGATGATTTAATTTTCCATAAAAACTTAAAAAAAGTGGAATACTTATCAACTCAAATCAAAAGTGCCGAAATGGCCTCTACGGCGCTCAGCACAATTGAAAATAGTATTGATAACTTGCTTAATAACAATGCGTTGCTTAATGATGTTTTTCAGAATGAAAACGACAGTTTTAATGACGTAAGTCTGTCTTGGTCCGGGGTATGGTCCGAGACAAAAGAGACGCTGAAAAACTACGCAATAGCTTTTGCCGCCTCCATCATTGCCATTTTCATGCTGCTGCTTTGGCGTTATGGCAGCTTTCGCATTACAGGCGTTATTTTAGCGCCAATTGCATTATTACTAATTGGAATCGTGCCAGCGCATTGGTTGCTTAGTGTGAGTATCAGTGCAAGTTCTTTGTTGGCTTTTGTTGTTTTATCTGCGTTAGCCATTCATGGGTCTTTGTGCTCCTTGCATCATGCTAGCAAGCATTACGCCTCTGGTATGGGGTTATTTGATGCTGTTATTGCGTCGAACAGGGCGCAATTAAGACTTAACACAGTCAGTTTAGTTTCATTTTTGTCGATCGGCACCTTGGTTTTGAATGATCCAATTTTCGCTGGCATGGGTGTAAGCTTTCTGTTTGGTATTGTGGTGGTGGTTTTTGTTAATTTAGTTGTGGTACCATTAGGGACACTCAGTGCAGGCGAGTTAGCTTGGCAAAGCATTCGAATTGACAAGCCGCAGATTGACACAGAAGTAAGAGACTATGTTGTGAAGGAGGTGAATGAACATGTATCGAATAATAACGCCCAAATGAATACATCCAAAAACTTGAAGGGTCAAAAGCAAAGCAAAGTTGACACAAGTGTATTTTTGAAAAAAGAAGACAAAAGTAGGCTTTGATGTCAAGCAAGCAATCGTTACTAACCGCCTTATTTTTGCTTGCTTTCAGTGTCACTAGTCAGGCTAGCTGGTCCCAAGAAATAATTCAAACGAGCAATGTTCAGTTCTTGGATTTCAGCGCTCAGGATAATTCAGATCCATTTGCCATTAAGGTTGAAGAACCGGTGACACCAAGAGAAGTCGAAAAGGTGGTTGCTTTCTCGAGCCCTAGTATTGGTATGGATCCGATTGCAGCTTGGGCGAAATCTTACGGGCATCTACCGATCAGTAGTGGTTTTGGCAACTATTACCCAATTGTAATCTACTACCCAGTGCCGATATACTATCCAATCTATTATCCGGCCTACACACCTTACTACTTTAACTAACCAACTCTCCCTGAGCTTGTAAATCTGCGTGATAGGAAGACCTAACCATGGGTCCACTCGCCACTTGAGAGAATCCCATTTCTAGTGCCAACTCTTTGTATTCTGCGAATTGATCTGGATGAACATATTCCTCAACCGCAAGGTGGTGCCTGCTGGGCTGTAAATATTGACCCAAAGTAAGCATATCAACCTGATGTAGACGTAAGTCTCTCAGAACATCCAACACTTGTTTTTTGGTTTCGCCAACGCCCAGCATTAAACCCGATTTTGTCGTCACTTGAGGGTGTTGTAACTTGAAAGTTTTTAATAGGTCTAGTGAGTGCTGGTAGTCAGCGCCCGGCCTAACTTGAGGGTAGAGAAAGGGCACGGTTTCCAGATTGTGATTAAAGACATCAGGAGGGCAGTCGGTGAATATATCGAGCGCTTTATTCATTCTTCCTCTGAAATCTGGGGTTAATATTTCAATTTTTACTGAGGGTGTTTGCGTTCTGATAGCGTCAATACAGTTTTTAAAATGTGTAGCACCGCCATCTCTTAAGTCGTCACGGTCCACTGAAGTAATCACAACATACTTAAGCGCCATTTTGGCAATGGTGTTCGCTAAATGACGAGGTTCATCGGTGTCAAGGGGTTTTGGCTTTCCATGGGCGACATCACAAAAAGGGCAGCGTCTTGTGCAAATCTGACCCATGATCATAAAGGTTGCCGTACCGTGGGTGAAGCATTCGTTTAGATTTGGACATTGCGCCTCTTCGCAAACAGTAAACAATTCTTGCTTTCTAAGTGTTTGCTTAAGTTGGCTGACTTTTTGAGAATTGCTGTGTTTGATTCGAATCCAGCTCGGCTTTCTAAGTGGTGTGCGACTCGCATCCGGCTTGATCTTCAGTCTTTGAGTTTTTGACTCCCCCTTAAGGGCTTTAATTTCAACGTCTTGTAACATGGTTGACTAAGTGTCCAGTAAGTTGTTTTTTAATGGTATTTAAAAAAATCGTATTATCCGCCAAATCCTGCATTTGTGTAACTTTTAAATTGGCATAACCACAAGGGTTAATGAGCTTGAATGGCTCAAGATCCATATCAACGTTGAGACTAAGGCCGTGGTAAGTTCTGCCCTTTTTAATCTTGAGTCCAAGAGCGGCGATTTTGTCGCCATCGACGTAGACGCCGGGCGCTCCCGGACTTCTTTTAGCTTGAATTTTATAATCCCGTAACAGGTCTATAATCGACTGCTCAATAATGGAAACCATTTTTTTCACTCCGATTCCCAACCTTTTGATATCAATCAAGCAATAAACAATAAGCTGGCCTGGGCCATGATAAGTTATTTGACCGCCACGGTCGGATTGAACAATAGGGATATCAGTTGTTGATAGAAGGTGCTCGGCTTTACCCGAAAGTCCTTGAGTTAGCACGGGATTGTGCTCCACAATCCAGAACTCATCCAGGGTGTTTTCATCTCTGGCCTCAGTAAAAGACACCATAGAGCGCCAGCAAGTTTCGTAGTCTTGAACCCCTTTGTCGCAAATTTTAATCACATTGATTACAAGAGATAGGCAACATCAGGGCATTTTTGCAACTCTTCATTAATAACATCCAATTGCGCTCGACTTGTGGCGACAATCCTAATCGTAAAAGAAACATAAGAGCCTTTTGAGCTGACTTTTTCTGTTATTTGGTTGTCGTGTAATTGGCCTGCATGGGGTTCAATGATGTCACACACGGTCCGTTTAAAGCCCTGCGTTTTTTTGCCAAAAACTTTAATCGGGAAGTCGCAAGGGAAGTTAAATATCTCTTCGTTGGGGCTGCTCATAGAATAAAGTCAACGACCGGGCAGCTTGTTAAGTTTTTATTGATGGCGTCAATTTGCGCTCTACTGGTGGCTACAATACGGATGGTTAGTGATGTCATTTTACCCTTGTGCTTTGACACAATCTGATGAGCATCAAGTTTGCCGGCATGATGCGCGACGATCTCACACACTTTGGGCTCAAATTCACGTCTGTTTCTACCTTCTATTTTGATTACATAGTCACAGGGAAAATGCAAGATATTTTCTTTAACATGGCTCATATTCCAGCATTTTACCCCTTTGTTTTCAGTACGCTATATTGATGTAAAATTGACGGTAAAAATAACATAACAATTATGATTCAGGATTTACCAGCCGAAGCTTTTAAAACGTCTCTAAATAATGGCAATGCTATCCTGATTGATGTTCGCGAAGATTGGGAGTTCGAACTTTGCAGCATAGAGGGCGCCCAATTGATGCCAATGAGCTCCATTGCCCAGACTTATGCTCAGTTAGACAAAGATGCGCATTTGGCTATCTATTGCCATCACGGTGTTCGTTCTTTACGCGTCATTCATTTTCTTCAATCTCAAGGCTATGAAAATCTAATTAATTTGCAAGGTGGTATTGACGCATGGTCTAGCGAGATTGACAGTTCTGTTGCTAAATATTAACAGGCGAAAACCAGCTTTTTCACCCTTGATTATTGAATCGACTATAATCAATTTCACTCAAAAGTAAAGGCGATATAGAATGAATCTCATTGAACAAATGTTCACTCTTCAAAACGAATTAAACAACCACACCAATGGCGAAATGTGGGTTGATGGACTGACCAAAGAAAACCGTCAAATTTCATGGTATCGCTGTATCTATATGGAGGCAGCTGAAGCGATTGATTCCTTTAATTGGAAGCATTGGAAAAATATCAACGTTGAGCCAGATTGGGCTAATATTAAAGTTGAGTTGGTGGATATTTGGCATTTTGTTATGTCTGAAGCGATTCGAGTTGGTGACCCGTCTTACGCCAATCAATACGAAGAAATCGATGTCGCTGGTGATTTAGATCCAGAGATATTGCTACAAACTCTTGAAAAAATTCTAGCACTATCGGCGCAAGCAAAAATCGAGAATAACGAGAACGCCATTCGCGAAACAATCGATTTGTTTTTTGTAGCCCTGTCAGGTATTGGTATGGATACGGCTGAGCTGTATAAGCGCTACGTTGTCAAAAATCAATTGAATACTTTCAGACAACAAAACGGCTACAAAGACGGCAGTTACATTAAAACATGGGGTGAGGTTGAGGACAATGTGGTCGCTTTTAATATTATGGATGACAATCCCGGTATCTCTCCGAGTGATCTTTACCTGCAACTTGAATCGGCTTACGCAAGCCTCAATTAGTCGAGGCATTTAACTGTAAAGTGAATAACAACGCACAAGTTCGTTTGACTGAGTACAGTCATGGCGCTGGCTGTGGTTGTAAAATATCGCCACAGCTGCTTGATGAGATGCTCAGTGGCAGTAAAACTGACTTTGTCGACGCCAATTTACTTGTGGGCAATGAATCAAAAGACGATGCTGCCGTTTATGACTTAGGCAATGGTGAAGCGCTTATCAGTACAACCGATTTCTTTATGCCCATTGTTGATGACCCCTTCACCTTTGGCAGAATTGCAGGCTGTAATGCTATCAGTGATATTTATGCGATGGGCGGTGAGCCGTTGATGGCAATCGCCATTTTTGGCTGGCCGATTAACAAATTGCCTGCACACGTTGCCTCTGAGGTGATAGAAGGTGGGCGGTCAATTTGTGCCGAAGCTGGTATAGCACTAGCTGGCGGCCACAGTATTGATTCACCCGAACCGATTTTTGGCTTATCAGTGTCTGGAAAGGTTGACCTTAAGTATTTAAAAAAGAATTCTGATGCTCAGATTGGCGATGCGATTTTTATCACCAAGCCGCTTGGTGTAGGGGTTTTATCGACTGCGCAAAAAATGAAAAAAGTCAGCACTGAGGATCATCAAAACGCCATTGCACACATGATGCAACTCAACAGTGTCGGTAGTGAAGTTGCAAAAATTAAAGGTGTCAATGCGATTACCGATGTTACTGGTTTTGGCTTAGGAGGGCATTTGGTGGAAGTTTGTCTAGCAAGCCAAGTGAGTGCTAAGTTGTCGTTTGACAGCATTCCACTACTCAATAATATTGAATATTATCTCGATTTGGGTTGTATTCCAGGTGGTAGCGAGCGCAATTTTCAAAGCTATGGACATCAATTGGGCGCACTTGGAGAAAAACACAGAGCCATTATTTGCGACCCACAAACCAGTGGTGGTTTGCTTATTACCGTCTCTCAAAGTGCCAAGAATACGGTAAGAGAGATATTTAAAGAGCAGCAATTATCATTCGCTGAAATTGGTGAAATTTGTCCAACAGAAACTCAGTTAAAAGCCGTTAGTTTTCAATGACAGATTTACCTATCATTGACGACTATGAGGCTTTGTTTGTCAACAACACGCCGTTACTAGACACTCGCGCACCCATAGAGTTTTCCCGTGGCGCTTTTCCCAATGCCCAGCATGCACCATTAATGACGGATGATGAGCGTGAGCAAATCGGCACTTGCTACCAAAACATAGGCAAAGAGGCTGCGCTGGAGCTTGGTCGCCAATTGGTTAGCGGACAGGTTAAAGAGCAGAGGCTCGATGCTTGGATGGCATTTTTTCAAGACAATCCACACGGTATTTTGTATTGTTTTCGCGGCGGCCTACGCTCACAGATTACTCAACGCTGGATTTTTGAGCACTCTGGAATTACCTATCCACGCATTAAAGGTGGCTACAAGGCAATGCGTCGTTACTTGATTAACGAGCTGGAGTCACTTAGCGAAAAACTGAATTTTGTTGTCGTTGGCGGGCAAACGGGCGCTGGAAAGACACTATTATTAAATCGCCTGAACAACAGTGTTGACTTAGAGGGTTTGGCAAACCATAGGGGTTCTGCTTTTGGCAATGATGTTGACCCACAGCCGACACAAATTAACTTTGAAAATACACTGGCTATCGAGCTTATAAAAAACAAACAACAGGCGTTTATTGCGCTAGAAGACGAAGGCACAAATATTGGCACAATCCACATTCCAGACGCACTCAAACTTAACACTCAAACGTCAAAGCTAGTTGTTTTAAAAGCCTCTGTTGACGAGAGAATTGCGCTTAGCCTAAAAACTTACGTTGCTGATATGCACGATAAATATTGTGCTTTGGATACGCGGTTTGGCTTTCAGAACTTTGCTAATTATTGGCGCGAGAGTCTTGGAAAGATACGCAAGCGTTTGGGTGGTGTGCGCCATCAAGAGCTTGCAAAAATTTTAGAAGATGCGCTTAGTCGGTATCATAGCTCGGGCGGTTCGGTACTTTTTTTACCCATTATTGAAACCCTCTTAGTGGACTATTACGATCCAATGTACGCCTACCAAATCAACAACAAAAAAGACCGAATTGTTTTTGAGGGCAGGGCGGACGAAATCATTGATTTCCTAGAGGGTTCGAAATTTAGCCTCTAACGGCTATTTTGATGTCGCTAGCGGGCCTTGCCTGGCAGGCCAGTATTTCACCTGATGAGAGTGGAACAAGGCACTCTTGATGTATAACATCACCTTCCAATAGCTGCAGAATACAACTACCGCAATGTCCTTGTCGACAATTGTAGTTTATTAGGATGTTGTTATTCTCAAGTTCGGTTAGGATGGATTCGTCACCAAACACATAAAGCGACTCGTTTTTACCATTAATATTGTCAACGTTAATTCGAAACATTTAAACAAGCGCAATCTTTAAAGCGTGAAATCATCAAAGTCGTTATCGTCGGCATTCATAGTGTTGTCAATTGCACTTACCAAGTAAGAGGTAATTTCAGTTTCCTGAGGGGCCACCTGAACATTGTCTGAATCAAGCCAATGATTGATCCATGGCAGTGGGTTGGTGCTCTGCTCAAAAATTGGATCCAAGTCAATGGCCGCCATACGAACATTGGTAATGTATTCTAAGTACTGTTTAAGAATCTCAGCATTAAGGCCAATCATCGAGCCGTCTCTGAATAAATACTCAGCCCATTCTTTTTCTTGTTCTGCCGCCTCTTTAAACATCGAAATCACTTCGTCCTCGCACTCGAGTGCAATAGCTGCCATGTCAGGATCGTCTTTACCAGTGCGCATTAGATTAAGCATATGCTGTGTGCCGGTTAGATGCAGCGCTTCATCGCGTGCAATCATCTTAATAATTTTGGCGTTCCCTTCCATGACTTTGCGCTCGGCAAAGGCGAAGGAGCAGGCAAAACTGACATAAAAACGCACAGCTTCAAGAATGTTGACCGACATGATAGTGAGGTAGAGTTGCCTCTTTAAAGCTCGCAAATCAACCGTTAGTGTGTTTCCATTGATTGTATGCACGCCTTCACCGTGCGCTAAGTACGCTTGCGCATTCTCGATCAGTTTGTCGTAGTTGGCAGAGACGCTATCAGCGCGTTTAATAATTTCATCGGTTTTCATGATGTCGTCAAAGATCACACCCGGCTCGTTGACAATCGCTCTAATAATGTGGGTGTAACTTCTGGAGTGAATGGTTTCAGAGAACGACCAAGTTTCAATCCAATTTTCTAATTCAGGCAAGGATACAATTGGCAAGAAGGCAATATTGGGCGATCTGCCTTGTACCGAGTCCAGCAAAATTTGGTATTGCAGGTTAGAGATGAAAATGTGTTTTTCATTCGGTAGTAATTTGGCGAAATCCATCTTGTCTTTTGAGACGTCGATTTCTTCCGGACGCCAGAAAAAAGACAGCTGTTTTTCTGTCAATTTTTCAAACATTTCAAATTTTTGTTTATCAAAGCGCGCAACGTTAACACTATCACCCAAAAACATGGGTTGGGTTAGGGTGTCGCTAATTGTGTGGTTGAAAATACTGTATGACATAATCTTTTCCTAGAGTTTGCAGACGCCATCAGCACAATCATCATCGCCTGGCTTGGCATTGTTTTGCTCGTCTGTCGCACCATCACGAGTGGTGTGGTAATACAGTGTTTTAATGCCATACTTGTAAGCTTTAAGTAGGTCCATTAAGAACAACTTCATCGGCACTCTGCTGCCATCATATAGCGAAGGGTCGTAGTGAGTATTGGTTGAAATGGATTGATCAATAAACTTTTGCATAATTGCACACAATTGCAGGTAGCCCTCGTTGTCTTTAATATCCCAAAGCAATTCGTACTGCGATTTAAGGCTCTCAAAGTCTGGAACAATTTGCTTGAGGATGCCGTCCTTTGATTGCTTAACCGAGACATAGCCCCTCGGTGGCTCAATGCCGTTGGTTGAATTGGAGATTTGTGAAGAGCTTTCACAAGGCATAAGCGCTGTTAAGGTGGAGTTTCTCAGGCCAGTTTTGACAATTTCAGTTCTTAATGTTGCCCAGTCAAGTTTTAATTCTGACGAGCAAAATGCATCGATATCTTTTTTGTAGCTATCGATCGGCATAATGCCTTTGGCGTATTGCGTCTCAGGGAACAGTGGACAAGCACCCAATTCTTTAGCCAGTTTATTGGATGCTTTCAATGAGTAATATTGCAGCGCCTCAAAAGTATCGTGAATCAATCGGTTGCCAGATCCGTCGGAGTACTTCACTCCATTTTTTGCCAAATAATAAGCCAAATTGGTCACACCAATACCGAGGGTGCGTCTATTTTTACTGGCAATTTCAGCGGATTTAATTGGATAGTCTTGGTAGTCAAGAAGTGAGTCCAGCGATCTTACAATAATCTCCGTAATTCCTTCTAATTCGTCGAGGTTTTCGAGAGCACCCAAATTAACTGCAGACAGGGTGCATAGAGCAATCTCACCCTCCTCGTCTTGAACCGAGAACAGTGGCTTAGTTGGCAATGTAATTTCCATGCACAAATTGGATTGTCTAACAGGTGCCACAGCAGGGTCAAAGGCGCCATGGGTGTTGCAGTGGTCAACATTTTGCAAGTAAATACGCCCTGTATTGGCGCGCTCCTGCATAAATTTTGCAAATAATTCTCGTGCCTTTATGCTGCGTTTGCGAATGCTGTCGTCTTGTTCGTATTTTTCGTAAAGCGTTTTGAACTCATCTTGATCGGCAAAAAAAGCATCGTACAAGCCTGGTGCATCATGGGGCGAGAAAAGAGTGATGTCACTATCGGCCAAGAATCGTTGATACATGAGTCCGTTGAATTGGACGCCGTAATCCAGATGCCTAATGCGGTTTTCATCGGTACCCGTGTTGTTTTTAAGGACCAGCAGTTCTTCAACTTCCAGATGCCATAGAGGGTAGAAAAGGGTGGCAGCGCCACCACGAACACCACCCTGAGAGCACGACTTAACTGCAGTATGGAAGTGTTTGAAAAAAGGGATGCAACCAGTATGCGTTGCTTCACCACCACGAATAGGACTGCCTAGCGCCCTAATGCGGCCACCATTGATACCAATGCCAGCTCTTTGGGAGACGTATTTAACAATTGCACCGGATGCGGCGCTGATGGAATCAAGATCGTCGTCAGCCTCAATTAATACACAAGATGAGAATTGCCTTGTCGGTGTGCGCACGCCGGCCATAATTGGTGTGGGTAGAGAGATTTTGAAAGTGCTTGTAGCATCATAAAAGCGCTTAACAATGTCCATTCTCTCACTCTTATCGTACTCTTGAAAAAGGCACATGCCAACGAGAATGTAGAGAAATTGAGGGCTTTCATAGACCTCACCAGTGACACGGTTTTGCACGAGGTATTTGCCCTCGAGTTGCTTAACCGCAGCGTAGCTGAAGCTCATGTCGCGCCAATGATCAATGTGTGCGTCAAAACCTTCAATTTCATCTCTGCTGTATTTGGTAAGGATGTCTTTGTCGTAAATACCAAGCTTGGTATATTTTGTTATATGATCGAATAAAGGGGGAGGTGTAAATTGCTGAAAAGCTTTTTTTCGCAAGTGGAAAATAGCTAAACGGGCGGCTAAATATTGGTAATCAGGTGTCTCGATTGAAATTAAATCGGCGGCCGATTTTATGATGGTTTCATGAATGTCTTCGGTCTTGATGCCATCAAAAAAAGCAAGTTGTGCGTTGATCTCAACCTGGGAGACAGAAACCCCATCCAAGTCTTGAGAGGCCCAGTGCACAACGCGGTGAATTTTCTCCATATCAATAGACTCTTGCTTGCCATTCCGCTTGGTGACTTTAATGTCTTCGGTCAATGTGCTCTCCTGCTAAAACACTACATTTAGTGTTTGGTTGAATTAATGTACACTAAATATAGTGTATTTCAACAATTTTAGCAAGTGGGGTTTGGCGAATTAATAGATCGAAATAGGCTAACCGATTGATATGACAAGCTTATACAGGGATAAATATTTATATATTATTTATCCAATAAATAGTCCGTTGAGCCTCCTTAGAATTATGGCAAAAACTCAAGGTGAGTGACAACAACTGGGACGGTCAGTTTGTTAATTTTCTCAGCATTTTTTTCATGGCCAACACAAGCTTTGAGTTTTGCTTGGTAGTTGTGGTTACATCGTCATTTGGCGATAAATTGGGTTCGTTGCTCTTTGCAGTGCAAGGCGGCGAATTGGCAATTAATTGTTGCGCAAAAGATTTTATTGCTTGCTTGTTATCTTGGGCAATTTGTTGGCCCAAACAATAAAGGCAATCTAAATAATCCCTAGAGGTGTTGTCGAGACTGCTTTTATCGGCGTCGTTAAAAAATCCATCCAGTCTCAAATAATTTGGCCTGCTGTCATAGACAGCCTTTAGTTGATAATGGTTTGCGTCTGCTACTGCGTTGGCAAATAAATTACCTGCAGGCTCTCGCCATTCCAGGGCGCCCCAATTTTGTGTACTTTCACAATTCAGATGTGTGCCTTGTTTGCCGGTGCCAAGAGAAAACATCATTGTGTCTTTTGCGTGCAGTTCTGAGTTGTGATAGCGGAATTCAGCGTAAGCAGATAGGGCGGGGTTGTTGGCAAAGATGCCGCCATCAATAAAACAGCGCTTTCGAGTGTTGTCAACGGTTGATATTTGCATTGGGGGAAAGTAAGTAATCGCTGATGTGGCACACCTTAATACATCCTTTAGGTAATAATTATGTCTCGCGCTAACCTGCGCTTTTTGCTGGCGAAAGAAGTAGTTTTTCCCTCTTGTGAGGTCGTAAACAGGGATAAGAGTTGGCTTGAGTAATTCACTAAGCTTGGTGTCTGGAAAGTGCTGTTGAAACACAGACTCAATCCCCTCTGGGCTGTATTTAACGTTCAACAACCCGGCCACGGACTTGATGTCTTGAAGAAGCGAGTCTTGAAATATGGTCTCGGCATTGTCAAAATACAGACCAACAATTTCCTTAGCACTGTACTCAGGTCGATTATTTTCATTAGGCGCAAGCAGGCCAGCAATAATCATTGAGCCGGTACTGGTGCCAGCGAATAAGTCAAAAAAATCAACCAGTCGGGCGTCGGAATTATGAGTAAGTTGTTGTAGGGTTTTTTCTAAATGCATCAAAACAACGGCAGGAACGATACCCCTAATGCCACCGCCATCGATGGATAAAATTCTAGTTATTCTGCCATTACTCTTCATGGTATTAAAAGATTCTAGTGTAGATATATCATAACCCTAGGGGCGCGAAAAAAACCGGTAATTACAGCGATTTTCTGAAAAATGGTAATGGATAGGGCGCACAACCTATATCGGAACTTTGCGACGAGACAAGACAATGCCGGCAATAATAAGCAGTAAAGCCAAAATATCGTGCCAGAGAACAACCTCACCAAGAACCAAAGCGCCAGAGAAATATGCAACCACAGGGATGATGTAATTAATATTTGAGAGAAATGTGGCGCCCGCACGGTTGATAATGTAGAAATAAAGAAGCATTGCTATGGCAGTGGGTAGGACACCCAGGTAAATCAAACTAAAACCGCTAACAAAAGGCACATCTGACAAATTAAAGTCCAACATACTTGGCCAAATCAAGAGACTAACAAGTCCAGCGCATATCAACGTGCCCGTACTGGCAACCAACGGATCGTAAACAGGTAGGCGCTTTGTAAAAATCGTACCACTTGCATAGCAACAAGCAGCAGCCAAAACCAATAGACTCCCCACTAATGAGTTTGAAGCGTTGATTAATGTTGGTCCAAGGATAAATGCAACGCCAGAAATGCCCACAATAAATCCCATTAATTTGAAGCGATTCAGTTTCTCACCGACAAGAAAAATATGGGCTAACACTAAGGTAACAAGAGGCATAATCGCCATCAGAAGACCGGCCATACCAGACGAAATAGTTGTTTGACCAATGGCGATCATCCAGAAAGGAAGGAGGTTTGCAACAACTGCAATAACAAGGAAATGTATCCATGCGGGACCAAGCTTTGGAAGTCGTTTTCCACTAACAAATAAGGCAGTAATCATAACAATTGCGCCAATACAAAGCCGGAAACCGGCGACTTGTTCTGGGGTAAAAAATATTAAACTTCGATTAATGAGTACAAAGGAAGTTCCCCAAATAAAAATCAACGCCGACAACATTAAATAATTGATCGTACTGTGACTCATTCTAGCTTTCAACGATAGAAGTGACATGGAGTAAATCCATTTCAATCAAAATTGTAAAGATCACAGTTTACACAAAATTTCGATGAAGGAAACAGGGTGTAAATCAAATTCGTTTCCGCGCTTATTTAGAGAGTTGATTTATATTATTTAACATAATATAAATTATGCGAAGTAATTATTAGCGTTAAAACTAGCGCTTATTGTTGTAACCAAACCAAAGCGGCCAATACCCAACACGCATGATTTTTTGAACAGGGGTTTTAATAACTATTAAAAGCAAGGTTATTGAAATCAGACACCATACAGCGGCTTGTTCATGCATGCTGTCTGTTAGAAGGTATGCGATAGTTGGGCCCATAAGTATGTGGTACAAGGTAAAGCGCCAAGAGCCGTACAGTATTGGTAAGAAAAAAGCTGCCAACACATACGACAAGCCAGTAATTTGAAAAACCAAAATTCCAATAATCAATCAAATTTAGAGGCAACTCCCAAGCAATGTGCCAGGAGCCAGAAACAGAGCATAAGCGCTCACTGCACAGGCTTCCCACGCAGGAGCCCGACCATGAGAATGGGTACGAGGCTAATATCATGTAGATCGCAACAGCAAAACAAAATGCATAGACCGGTATTGAAATTTTTTGCCGAATCTCGTCTGGAATAAAGTACATCGAGATCGCATTAATAAAAAACGGCTGAAAAGCAATGTGCAAGTAACCTAGTAAAGTTGCAATTTGGTTTGATGGACTGGAGCAGTCGTCAATAACAGTGTAAGTAAAAGCCTGCAAGAGCTCCATAGAAGAGAAATAGCCAAGTGTTATCCACAAGACTGCTGGCTCTTTTTTATAAGCTGCGTAAGCGGTAGTTGCTATACCAACAACGGCTAGTGCGGTTGACGCCTCTCCACTTCAGCACATAAGTTACAAGCTTATATATAACAAGATCATAACAAAAAGTCTACACCAAAGTAAGGGGCAGTATTAACTATAGTATTCTTTTATTAGAGTTGTTCTTGAATCAACTTTAAGAGAAAATCAACATGCAGTTTTTGCATATTTAGAGCTGGAATGTAATGAAACTTTGAACCGCCATTTTCGAGGTATATCTCTCGATTCTCCATATCAATCTCTTCAAGGGTTTCCAAGCAATCCACGGGAAAACCTGGACACACCACTTGCACATGAGGTGTGCCAATGGAGCCAAGATTTGCAAGAATATCACTTATATTTGGTCCAATCCACTTTTCTCTGCCAAAAATAGATTGAAAGCAGATTTCGTAATCATTGTTATTAAGTTGCAGCTTTTCGACTAATAGCTGCGCTGTCGTTTGGCAGTGTTCATAATAGCAATCGCCTTTATTAACATAGCGCTGTGGAATGCTATGATAGGAGATTAGCAGTTTGTCTGGCACGCCATTTAGGTTCTGAAATTGTGTAATAGAAGCCGCTAAAGTGTCGATGTAGGCATTGTTGCTATGATAATCATTTATCAACAAAATCTCCGGCACATCTTGCCATTTATTAGTGATTTCGGAGATCTCATAAAAAGTGGAAGCGGTCGTGGTTTTTGAATATTGAGGGTAGAGAGGGAGTACAATAATTTCATCGCAACCCTTACCTCTTAACTCCTCTAAAGCACTTGATATACAAGGGTTTCCGTAGCGCATTCCCAAGGCAAATTCAAACTTGTTGTCTACAGAAAAAGGGTGTTTTTTAAGTTGCTCCAGGAGGTCTTGACAAAGCAAAATAAGTGGCGCCTTGTCTTCTGGATCGCCCCATACTTTTTGGTATTTTTTGGCGGATTTAGCAGGTCGAATATTTAGAATAACAAGGTGCAATATGCACAGCCAGATAAGACGATTAGGCGGCGGCTGAATGACAAACTTATCGGACAAGAATTGTCCTAGATATTTCCTTAAGGCGCTCTTAGTTGGGGCGTCAGGTGAGCCCAAATTGGTAATTAAAACGCCTATCTTATTCGAGCTTTTTTGTAAAAAAGAATTTTCAATTAAATGATCGGGCATTTTGCGACGTTATAAAAAAAATAGTAAATTTTGTTAAATTATAGTCTGAAGATGCAAAGCAGACAAATAAGCGACCAAATAGGGTAATAATAGTAAAAATAACAAGAGAATATCAATAAATTATATATAAATCAAAGACTTAGGTGGTAATTGTCAAATTTTGCGAAAAAGAGGAGATTGTTGCGTTAGTCATATTAGTTGTTAAGTTTATTAAAAAAATTGAAAATACAAGTAATATGGGGGTTGGTCGATGAAAAATGTCTTTTTGAGCTAAAATTAGCCAACAAACAGCTTAAACTTTGACTCTGCGTCGAACAAATAAATTGGTTAGGCGGTATTTCTGATTTGGACTTTTTGGTTTTTCAGGAATTGTTAATTCAAGAAAGCCGTTTTCAATTAATGGCCTGATAATAACGTTCTTAAATTTTGATTTATTTGTCCTCTTTAATATTTTCATTAACTCTAATGCGCTACTTTCATCTTTGCATTTTTTTAAGATTTTAAGATGGTCACTACTTAGTCCCAACTTAGTCCCGTTGTCTACAAAATCATTGCCAGAATCATATGTAAATGACATCTGCTCTGCCTCTTGCCCTATCACCTGGTTTCTCTTAATCTCTTTTGTCCAGTCTCCAGGTGGGGTGATTTCTACTTCTGTAACTGCCTCTTCTTTTTTAAATAAATTAAACATATTGGTTGATTATGACAAATGAATATTGTGGTATTGAAATAAATTATAGCTTATTAGTAATAATTAAGTCTTGGCTTATCCCTGAATGCCGTGCATAGGCCGTGCTTTAAGTTCATTTGGGGTAATTAAATATCCTGTTCCACTGGCTTTAACCCATTTCGGATTGTGTTTTGACGAAAAAAATGCCACTATAGGGTGGCATTTAATTGATTGTTAGACCTGTAGGTCTCCTGGGTTTAATGCGTTAGAATTTGATCCAAGAAGAGCTTTAAACGATCCGACTCGGGGTGATGGAAGAAGGTTTCTGGGTCATTTTCTTCAACGATTTGCCCTTCGTCCATAAAGATAATCCGTTGTGCCACCTTGCGTGCAAAGCCCATCTCGTGTGTTACACAGATCATGGTGATGCCCTCTTTAGCTAATTCAATCATTACGTCTAACACTTCAGAGATCATTTCTGGGTCGAGCGCTGATGTTGGTTCATCAAAAAGCATAATCTTTGGCGACGTGCATAGTGATCTAGCGATCGCTACTCGCTGCTGTTGGCCACCACTAAGCTGATTGGGGTACTTCTCTGCCTGATCCTTAATGCCCACCCTGTCGAGCAATTTTAGAGCTTTTTCGCGCGCCTCTTCCTTGCTCTCGTTGTGCACCCAGATTGGTGCCAGAGTGAGGTTATCAACAATACTTAAATGAGGAAACAAGTTAAAGTGCTGAAAGACCATAGAGACCTCACTGCGAACACTTCTAATTTTAGCAACGTCATCAGTTAGCTGCGTTCCATTAACGATAATTTCACCTTCTTGAAATTTTTCCAAAAAGTTAACACATCGTATTAGGGTTGATTTACCACTGCCAGATGGTCCACAGACGACAATAATTTCACCCTCTTTGATATTTAGATTGATATTTTTAAGTGCATGAAACTCACCATACCACTTGTTTAGATTGTTAATTTGGATAATGTTTGCGTTGTTGTTTTCTGTTTTCATCTTAAACCTTGTTAATTTTTGTGATCGGTACTAAAGCGCACTTCAAGTTTTTTGGAATACCGTGACATTGAGTAAAGAAATACCCACATAGTCATTGTTACGAAGACAAAACCCTCAGTCTCACGACCCATCCAATGAATGTCGTTTGCGGTCATGTTAACCATGGCAAGCATGTCCATCAAGCCAATAATTAGCACTAGTGTTGTATCCTTGAATAGCGAAATAGACGAACCCACTAAATTTGGAATCGATATTTTCAGTGCTTGAGGCAGGATAATAAGCGCATTTTTTTGAACGTAGTTAAGGCCGATCGCATCAGCCGCTTCGTATTGTCCAGTTGGAATAGCTTGTAGGCCACCACGAACGACCTCAGCAAAATAAGCTGCCTGGAACAATGTAATAGCAACTAACGCCCTTAGGAGTTTATCGAAGTCAACACCTCCCGTGAAAAACAAGGGCAAGACAAACGACGCCATAAAGAGAATAGTAATTAAAGGTACTGCGCGAATAAACTCAATATAAATCGTTGAAAAGAAATTGATTACTTTTAGGTCGGACTGCCTGCCTAGTGCTAGCATTACTCCTATTGGAAAAGAAATAATAATGCCGACAGAGGCAATAATCAGAGTTAGCATCAAACCACCCCACTGGTGCGTTTCAACCTCTTCTAAACCAAAAACACCACCAGCTATTAAAAAGAAAGAGGCGATAGGAAAGCCAATAATCATTGCAAGAAAAAATCTGCTCTTGTGCTGATAGTTTCGAACTAGGCGCGCAATCACAAAAAGCAGTGCAGCCATAGCAAACACAATATCCACTCTCCAGACCAAATCGCGAGGGTAGAAGCCGTAGATAAACATGTCAAACTTCTCATAAATGAATGGCCAGCAGGCGGCTGATCGGCCACAACTTATGTTGGTGGCCATGACTTCGCCAAACTCAAATCCAAAAAGACTAAACTCGCCAAAATTGAAATTGGCGTCGAAAATCATCCAATTCAACATTGGCGGGATGGTAACGTAAAGCATGTACAGTGCAGCAAGTGTTAAGCCCACATTAACTTTTGAAGAAAATAGGTTTACTCTTAACCAGTGGACAATGCCCACCTGGCTAGTTGGTGGCTTTCTAAGTTCTTGTGATTCGAATACAGCCATTTTATCGCTCCTTGATACTCATTTTCTTATTAACAATATTGAGTAGTAGTGATATACATAAGGAAATTACCAAATACACGGCCATCGTCATTCCCAGAATTTCAACCGCCTGTCCAACCTGGTTAAGTACAGTTCCACCAAAGGCTGCCATTAGTTCGGGGTAGCCAATGGCAGTTGCCAATGAAGAGTTTTTGGTTAAATTCAGATATTGATTAATTGTTGGCGGGATGGCCACTCTTAGGGCTTGCGGCAAGACCACCAATTTGAGTGATTGTGCCTGGGTGAGGCCAAGGGCAGCTGCAGCTTCTTTTTGACCCTTATCGACCGCCTCAATTCCTGAACGAATGGCTTCGGCAATATAAGTGGCGGTATAAACGCTAAGTGAAAAAGTAAGTGCTAAAAATTCTGGAGAAAATGTTTTCCCTCCTTGAAAATTAAAGCCTTTCAGCGAGGGGTAATCAAGATACATTGGCGAACCCAAAAGAAAAAACACAACCAATGGCAGGCCAAAAATTAATCCAATTGTGTAGCCAATTGTGTTGGTGTAAACGCCAGTTTTATCGTGCCTCTGCATAAAATGACGTTTCATGAAAACCGTTAATATAATGCCGAGAACAAAAGCAATCAGTACCCAGGCAAATCCTGGTTCAGATACGGGTTCTGGGACATAGATACCGCGCTTGTTAATGAAGACCGAATCAAAGAAGTTAAAGCTGCCACGGGGAGAGGGTAAGGTAATTAGGGCAATGTTGTACCAAAATAAGATTTGGATAAGAATTGGGATGTTTCTAAAGAGCTCAATGTAGCCCCCTGCTAGCTTGGAAATTAACCAGTTGTTTGAGAGTCTGGCAATACCAATGATAAGGCCAATAATGGTTGCAAAAACAATACCCACAACTGCAACCACTAGAGTGTTAATCAAGCCAACATAAAAAACTCGTAGGTTGGAGTGCTCGGGTGTGTAGGCGATCATGGATTCGTTAATATCGAAGCCCGCCCTATTCGATAAAAAAGCAAACCCTGTGTGAATCTCACGTGCCTCAATATTGGCTATCAAGTTATCAATGCCGGAATAAAAAACAAAAGCAATAATTAGTAAAGTGATAACTTGAAACGCAATAGCTCTCGTTTCGTTGTTATTAAGAAAGGAGATTATGGTGTTATCTTTTTTCATGATGGGGTTTAACTGGGTGAAGAAAGTGTTTAACAATTAACTATCAAGTGCGACAAGTGTCTCAAATTATTACAATCAGTATACGTTTAATTAAATTCACTGAATTAAAACTTGAATTATTAAATAGTAAATAAAAAACCAGCCCACAAAGAGTGGGCTGGTTAGGTGTTACTATGTTGGTTGGTTATCTAAACGGAGCTGAGTATAAGATACCACCATTTGTCCATAGTGCATTTACACCACGAGCAATACCGATTGGCGTGCTAAGACCGATGTTGCGCTCGAAGCTTTCAGCGTAGTTACCTACTTGAGCAATGATGTTGTAAGTCCAATCAGAACTTAGACCAACATACTCGTGTGTGTTGCCAGAACGACCCATTAAGCGCTCACGCTCAGGGTTGTTAGAAACAACATCAACAGTGGCACTAGTTACGCCGATTTCTTCCGCAGTAATCATGGCATTTAGAGACCAACGAACAATGTTAAACCACTGGTCGTCGCCTTGGCGCACTACAGGGCCTAAAGGCTCTTTTGAGATGATTTCAGGCAATACAACATGCTCTGAAGGGTCATTAGTTGCTGTACGCTGGGAATACAATCCAGAGGCGTCAGTTGTCAACACATCACAACGACCCGCGTCATAGTTCGCAGTTGTTTGAGCATTCGTATCAGATACTACTGAGGTGTATTCAATGCCATTTGATTTTGCCCAGTCAGCAAGATTAAGCTCAGTTGTTGTTCCTGCTTGAATACAAACAGCAGCACCACCAAGGTCATAGGCTGTATCTATACCAAGTGAGGCTTTGACCATAAATCCTTGACCGTCGTAGTAGTTAACACCAGCAAAGTTAAGACCTAGTGAAGCATCACGAGTAATCGTCCATGTTGTGTTTCTAGATAACATGTCAATTTCACCTGATTGCAACGCAGTGAATCTTTCTTTGGCTGTTAATGGTACGAATGTAACCGCGGTTGCATCGCCAAGTGTTGCAGCAGCTACAGCGCGACACACGTCAACGTCAATACCTGTCCAAGTACCTGATGAATCAGCTGCAGAAAAACCCGCAAGACCTTTTGATACACCACATTTAACGCTGCCATTGGCTTGAACGTCCTGAAGTGTTCCTGCTTGCACAGCAAACGCACTAAGCGCTAAAACTGAAGCAACAGAGAATTTTACTAAATGTTTCATTTATTTCTCCTTTGTATTATTAAAAGTATACTAATCCTGAGGATCCCCCCTAGGAATAACGAAGTTTATATTAAGCATGGTTCGGTATCAAACTAGTTAAACCACAAAAGAATAAAATTAATAATTAGAAAACATGTTCTAATAAAAACAAAGAGTTTATTCTGTTTTTTATTAAGAATTATTATTTTTCAAACACTAAGTTTAGTTTAATTCACTAATTATTGAAATAATTATAACTTAATTAGCACAAAATACCTTGCAGTCAGCCCTTAATTAGACAAGGACTTCATTACTTGAGGCCGCTTCACTCTGTGTAGAAAAAAACACCTATAAATACATTAAAATCAACCAGTTATTTAATTTTTAGTTATTTATTACAACCACTTATTGTAAATCAGGCAGCCAACTACAGTTATTTATTACTACTACTGGTATAAAATAACTAAATATTGACACTATCTTGCTTCAAAAATGAACAGTAAAACCTCTGAATACCTTGATATGGTACGCCTTAAGACGGGTTTGTCGGATTACAAAATTGCTAAAAAATACGACATTAATCAGTCCAATCTGAGCAAATACAGTTCTGGTAAGGCGGCTTTGAGTGAAACACACGCTTGGCTGTTTGCAAACATCCTTGATCTGGATCCAGCAGAAATTGTTGCAAATACCAAACTTGAGCATGCGTTAAATTCTGACAATAAAACTAAAGCCAAATTTTGGCAGGAACAGCTCAATAAAATATTAGCCGATACACAACCTATTAATATTCAAATCGTCCAATTTCACGCTATTGTTGGCAATATCTCCAATAACGCAAGGGAAATCCTTGATATGAGTATCGAGGCGCACGATCTTGGTGCGCATATGATTGTTTTTCCAGAATTGGCACTAACAGGCTACCCTCCAGAGGACCTTTTGTTGCGAACGGGGTTTATCAAGCAGGTTGAGTTTCATATTAACGAGCTGTGCAAGAAACTGCCCTCTTCAATTATGGTTGTGTTTGGCGCGCCAAGCTCTGCCAATGAAGTCCTTTATAACAGCGCTTACTGCATTCATAAAAACAAAGTGATGCACATTTATCACAAACGATCCCTGCCCAATTATGGTGTATTTGATGAAAAACGCTACTTTAGCCCAGGCGATAGAGCGCTTGTTTTTGAACACCAAGGTAGAAATATTGGCGTGTTAATTTGTGAAGATGCCTGGGTAGGCAACCCCCTAGAAAAATCCTGCCAAGCCAATGCTGATTTGATTATTAGCTTAAATGCCTCTCCTTTTCAATCGGGCAAGTCTCAACAGCGCTTTGACCTTTATCGCCAGCACGCACTTAAATGGGGTGTCGATTTGCTTTATGTTAATTCCGTAGGCGGGCAAGACGAGCTGGTATTTGATGGCGGCTCTTTTATGATGAGCGCCAAAGGCAAGATAATTCAGCAACTGCCATTTTTTGAGAGTTGCCAGGTGTTGCATAGCAAACCTTGCGCCCATACTGATCTCTCTGAGACTGCTTTAACCTACAAAGCACTTGTGCTTGCTACGAAAGATTACGTCTGTGGCAATGGCTTTGCTGGTTCTCTGATTGGCCTTTCTGGCGGTATTGATTCTGCACTCACGCTTGCAATAGCAGTTGACGCTCTTGGTGCTGAAAACGTCAGTGCGGTCATGATGCCTTATCAGTTCACTTCTGACATGAGTCTCGAGGATGCTGAAGGGCAAGCGAAGACTCAAGGCGTTCATTATTCGAGTGTCGATATCCATCAAATGGTTACGGCCTTTAATATGTCTTTGTTTGATTTGTTCGATGGTGCCGAAAAAGACACTACTGAAGAAAATATTCAAGCCAGAGTTCGTGGGGTATTGCTCATGGCCTTATCTAATAAATGGCATAAGATGGTGTTGGCGACTGGCAATAAATCTGAAATGTCTGTGGGTTACGCTACCTTGTATGGCGACATGTGCGGCGGCTTTGCGCCGCTTAAAGACATCTCTAAAACGCTTGTTTATCAACTAGCTAACTATCGTAATTCGCTCTCTAAAGTCATTCCCGAGCGAGTGATTACCAGGCTCCCTTCTGCCGAACTGGCGCCCGATCAAGTTGACCAAGACTCGCTTCCGCCGTACGATGCTCTAGATGATATTCTAATGCGATTTGTTGAAATGAAACTTTCTGTTGAAGAAATTGCTCAACACGGACATGACGTGGAACTGGTTAGAAAAGTCACTTCAATGGTGCTTAAGAACGAATACAAAAGACGCCAATCAGCCCCTGGACCAAAAGTCAGTAGTAATGCCTTTGGCAAGGAAAGACGCTATCCAATGACTTCTAAGTTCAAACCTTAGAGCCTTCACTTTATTTTGGGTGTTGTAGGTAAGGAGTGAATTTGATTTCAAGATACTTCACCAATTGAGTGACTAAAAAATTAAGAACCAAATACAACAAACCTGCAATCAAGAAAATTTCTACTGGCGTCCAGTATTTAGCAATAATTTGCTTGGCAATGCCTGTAATTTCCATCAAAGTGATAATACTAACAAGGGAGGTTCCCTTGACCATTAAAATCATTTCGTTGCCATAAGCTGGCAGTGCCTGCCTAAAAGCAATAGGAAAGATGATTCGTCGATAAAGCAACAGCCCGCTCATTCCCATTGCTCGAGCAGATTCAATTTGGCCGTATGGCACCGATTGCAAGCCGCCCCGAATTATTTCCGCTGTGTAGGCTCCTGTGTTTAGCGTTAGCGCAAGAATACCACACCAATAAGCCTCTCTTAAAAATGGCCACAGAAAGCTTTGTTGAACGAATTCAAATTGCCCTAAGCCGTAATAAAGTAAAAATACTTGCACCAAAAGTGGCGAACCCCTAAAGTAAAAAACATAACCACGGGCAAATCCATTAAGCAGCCTATTATCAGAAAGGCGCATCATTGCAATTCCTAATGCCAAAAATAAGCCAGCCAATAACGAGATTGAAACCAACTCAATGGTTAACGGCACACCTTTAAGTAGGTCTGGAAGCTTCTCACACATTAAATTAAAGTTAAGCCAACTCTCTCTGCCGGGCAACCCTTCACACATTTGATAATAACTTGACATAGTTACGCCCTCCTCACGCCTTTATTGGCCCAACTTTCTGCACTATTCAGTGCTTTTGAAGAAACTGTTGTGAGGGTCAAATATAAGAGTGCGGCAAAAATATAGAAAACAAACGGCTCTTTGGTGTTGCCTGCAGCAATCTGAGCGGTGCGCATAATTTCAGCAATTGCCATGACACTGATCAGGGCCGTGTCTTTTAATGTTAACTGCCAGACATTGCCTAAACCCGGCAACGCATAGCGCAAGACTTGCGGTATGAGAACGCGATGAAATATTTGGAATTTGGACATGCCAACAGACTTCGCTGCCTCTACCTGGCCCTTTGGTACGGCCAAGAAAGAGCCGCGTATTACCTCTGTAGAATATGCACCAGAAACAAGTCCAACCGCAATTGCGGCAGTTAAAAAAACCGGAAATTCAAAATACTCATGGTAATCAAACAGACTTTTTGCTGCAGCCATTAGGGCGTTATTAAAGCCAAAGAAAAACAAGTAAATAACCAGCAATTCGGGTATGCCTCTTATAACGGTTGTGTATGTATTGCCGAACGATCTGATAATAACACTGTGTGACAGTTTGGCCATTGTGCCAAAAACAGAAAACACCAGGCCAATAGCCATTGCTGAAACACTAACCAGAAGTGTTATAAACATACCAGCAAGCATTTCATCACCCCAGCCGGTGTCGTCAAACGCAAGAAAGCTTAAGAAATCCATAAGCAACTACCCCTCAAGATTTGAAGCCAAAAACTGCTTTAAGCGCTCAGATTTCGGGGAGTTAAAGATTTCGCTTGGCGAGCCCTGCTCTTCAATGCGGCCTTGATGAAGAAAGATCACTTTGGATGCCACTTCTTTTGCAAAGCCCATTTCATGGGTAACGACAATCATTGTTCTCCCTTCTTCTGCAAGTGATTTCATCACCTTTAAAACTTCTCCAACTAATTCCGGGTCGAGCGATGATGTTGGCTCATCAAATAGTAAAATATCGGGCTTGACCGCTAAAGCTCTAGCAATAGCCACTCTTTGTTGTTGACCGCCAGATAGATTTGATGGGTACTGATCGGCTTTTTCAGTAATACCAACTTTTGTCAGTAATTCCAAACCGAGCTTTGTGGCCTCAATTTTGTTAATTTTTTGTACGTGTACTGGCGCCTCAATGACATTTTGCAATACTGTCATGTGCGACCAAAGATTAAAGCTTTGAAAAACCATTGCAAGTTTTGTTCTAATACGATCAACTTGCTGGTGATTTGTTGGACAGGGCTGGCCTTTTTTGTCTTGCCCCATCTTGATCAACTCGCCATTGACCCAAACCTCGCCTGAATTTGGTGTTTCGAGTAAGTTGATGCAGCGTAGTAAGGTGCTTTTTCCAGAACCACTGGAGCCGATGATGCAAATTACATCACCCTGGTTGGCTGTAAGAGAGACATCTTTAATAACCTCCAGATCGCCAAAAGATTTTACTAGATGTTTAATTTCTAAAGTATTTGCCATTTTTTTCTCGTGTTAATTATTGCTGCTATTTTAACAAACAGAGTCTTGAAAGCCCTGTCTAAGTAATTACTACTGTTTTGGATAAAAAAGCGGCCACAAAATGTGACCGCCTCTATAAAAAATAACTCAGTAATTACATTGAGATATCTTTACCGAACCATTTAACAAAGTGAGCTGCCAATGTACCGTCAGCTCTTGCTTCATTAATTGCTTTGTTGAACATAGCCTTAAGGTCTCTATCGGCTTGACGCAAACCAACACCTACACCAGGACCAAAAGCACCACCGCCCAATTTAGGGCCGAAGAATACTACTTTAGAGCCGCTTGAGCTGTCCATAAAGTCTTGAAGAGAGCTAGTGTCAGAAAGTGCAGCGTCGATTCTACCCGCAGCCAAATCTAATTGTAGGTTTTGCTGTGTGTCGTACACTTTAACAGTTACCATACCACCCAAGGCCTCTCTTACGAAGTTTTCATGAGTTGTAGAACCTTGAACACCAACTACACCGCCGTTAAGCGCCGTTCTTAGTGCATCAATCAAATCCGAATGACCTAGGTCTAGGTTAACGCTGCCAGTCTCGCCCATTTGTGCAAGAATAGAAGAGTTGCGTGCCGCGAATGAAGCCGGCTCTGTTGCGTAACCTTGAGAAAAGTCAATAACTTGCATTCTTTCAGAAGTAATTGACATACCCGCCATAATAACGTCGTATTTGCCGTTTTGAAGGGCTGGAATAATACCGTCCCAATCTTGAGCAACAAATTCACAAGTTACGCCCATTCTGTCACACAAGTCGTTTGCCAAGTCAATCTCAGCACCCTCAAGCTCGCCAGAAGCGCTTGTACCATTCCACGGGGGATATGCACCCTCAGTACCAATTTTAACTGTTGACCAAGCACCGCCAAAGGCACTGGTCGCCATTGAGACGCCAAGTAGAGTCATCACTAGTTTTTTATTCATTTTTTTCTCCTTTTTATGAAATAAAATATTCTGTAAAAGCAATATATAATCGCGTTTTCTTCTGCGATTCTGTGACTATACCATAAACATTATCATAAATATAGTATTAATTCCTATAAAATCTAAAACGTTGCATTCAAGCCTTGTTCTATCAACACAAGGTCTTTGTTATATAATTAATTCATCCTGTAGATTGTAGAAAAGAATGAAATATTTTGACACTATCGTTGTTGGTGGCGGCATGATTGGCGCTTCCATAGCCTATGGCCTGAGTCGCTCTGGCCAAAAAGTGGCAATGTTCGACGAAGGTGACAACGCCATAAGAGCTGCACGCGGTAACTTTGGCTTAATTTGGGTGCAAGGCAAGGGCGCTAACAGCCCCGCTTATGCGGCGTGGACACGTCAATCAGCAAAACAATGGCCTAATTTTAATAAAGAGCTTTCAGAATTGACAGGTATTGATTTAGCTTTTGAGCAGAACGGTGGCTTTGACTTTTGTTTGAATGAGGTAGAGTTCAAACAAAGACAGGCGTTAATGGAGAAAATACACTCTGATAGTCAAGGCGATTTTAACTTTGAAATGCTCAGCCATGACAACCTCAAGCAATTGTTGCCAAATATTGGCCCAACGGTAGCTGGCGCGTCTTTTAGTAAATTGGATGGGCATGTTAACCCACTATATTTATTAAAAGCACTTCACAAGGCATTTAAACAGCTGGGTGGAGAACTCATCACAAAACCCGTTACTGATATTAATTACAAAAATAAAGTCTTTCAGGTTAATGCAGAGATGGACGAGTTTACAAGTGCAAAAGTTGTTCTTGCGGCGGGTTTCTTTAATAAAACATTAGCTCCAAAAGTGGGCTTAAGTGTGCCGGTATATCCACAACGTGGCGAGATTCTTGTCACTGAAAAAGTCAAACCACTTCTAGACCACCCTACCGGTTTGGTGCGCCAAACCCGTGAAGGAGGCTTAATGCTGGGCGATTCACATGAAGACGTGGGCTTTGATGAGGGTACTAATATTCGTGAAATTCAACAAATTGCAAAGCAAACAATTACTATCTTCCCAAATTTAAAAAACGTAAAAATGGTAAGGGCCTGGGGGTCGCTACGCATCCTCACCAAGGACGGACTCCCTATTTATGATCATTCGGACTCCTGTCCCGGCGCTTACGCTTTTTCTTCTCATTCCGGTGTAACCTTGGCAGCTACTCATGCTCTTGATGTTGCATCTTACATAGCAAAAGACGGCCTTTTACCTTCGTCACTCGCTTGCTTTAGCGCAAGGAGATTTGATGTTTAAATCGATCAATAGCAACCAAGGTGAACTGATTACCATTTACTTTGAGGGCAAGACGCTGAACGTGCCTAAAGATTACAATGTTGCAACCGCTCTGCTTTGGGCGGGTGTTTGTGATTTCAGAGAAACGACGCTAAATAATATGAAGCGCGGACCTTACTGCATGATGGGTGTGTGTTTTGATTGCCTAATCAACATTAATGGTATGGACAATCAACAATCGTGCACAATCCAGGTCAGTGATGGCATGAAGATAAAACGCCAAGTTATTAACTCCTCAGGAAAAAAATGAATAGCGCAGAATACGATATCATCATTATCGGTGCTGGCCCTGCAGGCATCAGTGCAGCAGTACTTGCTGATCAACACAAAGCCAGCGTCTTGGTTTTGGATGAGAATTGCACCCCAGGCGGACAAATATATCGAGCCATTGAAAAGAATCAAAAAAGCGACAATGAATGGCTAGGTCAAGACTATCAAGACGGCTTGCCTTTGATTGAGGGTTTTAGACGGAGTCGTGTCAACTACCAACACTCTGCAAAAGTGTGGCATTTGTCTGGCGCTAAGGCGGTGCACTACTCGGTTAACGGTAAGTCGCATTCAGCGAAAGGCGAACAAATACTGGTGGCAACTGGTGCACAAGAGCGACCCTTTCCTGTACTAGGTTGGACACTAAACGGCGTAATGAGTGCTGGTGCAGCACAAATATTATTAAAAGAATCTGGCGTTGTTTATGAAGATGCTGTTTTTGTTGGTACGGGCCCATTGTTGTATTTAATAGCACATCAATACATCTCAGCTGGGATTCCCATTAAAGCCATTATTGACACCACTCCAAGAGGTAATTATTTGCGCGCTTTGAGACACAGCTTTGGAGTGCTAAAAAATACCAAAAACATTTTTCAAGGCTGGCGCTGGAAGCGGGAAATTATCAAATCTGGCACACTCTATATATCCAATATTAGTGACGTAAGAATAAATGGTTCCGACTCTGTAGCAAGTATTGAGTATTGTCAAAGAAGCAAATGGAAAAACCTCGATTGCAAGCAGGTGTTTCTTCATCAAGGGGTTACCCCTGAACTCAACACCAGTCTTTCTGCTGGATGCGACAAGAGCTGGGATGCACGGCAAGTCTGCTGGACAATTGACGTTGATCAATACGGCCAATCAAGTATTGATGGAATCTCTGTTGCTGGCGATGCAAGCTCGATAGCTGGAGGTGTTGCGGCGGCACAAAGAGGCTCAATTGCAGCGCTCAATATGCTTTACAATCTTGAGCTAATTTCAAGTGGCGATAGAAAGGCTTTATCAAAACCCTTTAAAAAGAAACTAAGCAAGGAAATGGCTGTAAGGCCGTTTATTGACTCTTTATTTAAACCGCATTTGCGTTATCGCACGCCACAAGATAACGAAACAATTGTGTGTCGCTGCGAAGAGGTAACATTAGCTCAAATTAAAGAGTCGATAGGCGTTGGCTGCAAAGGCCCAAGCCAGCTCAAAAGCTTCACACGCTGCGGCATGGGGCCCTGTCAAGGCAGGCTTTGCGGCTTAAGTGTGACCGAAATACTTACAAAAGAACTAGAGATTAGAGAAGAGCAAGCGGGTTATTACAATGTTCGCCCACCCATTAAACCCGTTACTTTGGCTGAATTGGCAAGCCTTGACGAAACTTAGTCTTGGAACACCCTAACAAGGCCTGCGGCCTTGTGTTTGGTTTCTTCTAATTCTCGCTCAGGAATTGAGTCATAAACAATGCCTGCACCAGCTCTAAATGTAAGAGTCTTTCCGGTTTGGACAAAGCTGCGTATGAGAATGTTGAAGTCAATTTTACCATCCTGGCTAATATAGCCTAATGAGCCCGTATAGGCCCCTCTCGGCATTTGCTCTAATTCACTAATAATTTGCATGCATCTAACTTTAGGGCAGCCGGTAATCGTCCCACCTGGAAACAACGCTCTAATCAAGTCTTTAACACCAACACCCTCTCTAACTTTGCCTTTGATATTGGAAACAATATGATGCACATAAGGATAAGTCTCTAGAGTCATAACCTCATTGACGTAAACACTGCCGTACTCGCACACCCTACCCATGTCGTTGCGCTCTAAGTCAAGCAACATAATGTGCTCAGCTTGTTCTTTAGGGTGATTAATAAGGTGCTGCTTTTGCACTTCGTCATCGCCATCTTTGCCCCGCGGATGGGTGCCAGCAATCGGTCGAGTTTGCACAACCCCATCTTGAACGCTGAACAATCTTTCCGGCGAAGATGAAATAATAGCAAAATCCTGATATTGAATCAGCGCAGAAAATGGCGCTGGATTGGCTTTTCTCAGAGCATTATAGATAATGGCAGAATCCATTTCATCGTCCAGCTCATATTGCCATTGTCTGGACAAGTTAACCTGGAAAACGTCACCAGCCATGATGTAGTCGCGGGATGATTTAACGCCATTGACAAATTTAGCCTCTTTTTCCTGGGTGAGCTTGCCAGTAACACGGGCCGACGGAATGGCTTTGACGGCTTCAATATCCCCCAAAATTTGATCCATACGCTCCTTGGAGCCGAACTCATCAATAAGATAAAAAACGTTCTCTTGATGATCCACAATAATAGCGCTTGGAATTTCTACAGCATAAGCAATAGGTAGGTCAGAGGTGTGTAGGTCATCCTTCAGAATAGGCTCTATTTGCCCAATTAACTCATAAGAAAGATAGACAAACCAGCCGCCAGAAAATGGCAAATCGGATACCTGAGGATCTTTGTTTAACTTTGATTCGAGCTCAGAAAGGAAATTGAAATCAGTAAAGTCATTAAGGACAATGTTTTGCCCCGGAAAGGCAAATAAAATTGAATAGCGGTTGATATCATTATGATGGACGCTTTCCAGTAGAAAAGGATAACGCTCTTTGTTGTAATAACAAAGAGCAGCCAAGTCAACGGCAGCAATTTCTTGTACTAACACGCTACTAAGATTCGAAAGTTAATTCTTGCAGCTCTTTGAGCTTACTCTCTGCCTTGATGTGCAAAGAGTGTGTAGGAAACTTATCCAGCATTTCAGAGAGCATCATTTTTGCAGCCTCGATTTCGCTCAACTCCACTAATGTTTGCGCAAGCTCGTACATAGAGTTTGCATACTTTGTATGCAGTGGATTCTCTTGCTGAAATTGGACGAAAACCGACTTAGCTTCATCATAGGACTCTTTAGCATAAAAAGCCCTGCCTAACCAATATTGGGCGTCTGCAGCGTTCTTAAAATCAGAGTAACTTGCAAGATAATCATTAAACAGTGTAATTGCTGCATCGTGAGCGCCAAGAATCAGTTGCTTTCTACCATCGACGTAAAGTGTCGACGCCTTGTCTTCGTTTTCTTTTTGGGTGACAATAACTTTTTCAATGACTTTATTGGTTGCGTCAACCTCCAGTATTTTGAAGAGTTCTTCAATTTGTTGGTTGGAAACTTTTTGCGCCTCTTGCAACAACTCAATTTGGTTTTTTAAGAGGTTGTTCTCATTAACCAGATAGTTGATTTCTTGGTGCATGCTAAGTAGCGCAGCGTCAACATCAATAGAAACTTCATCCGCCTGAACAGCGGATGAAATAAAAATTATAATAGATGAAAAACTTAAGACGAAAAGCTTTCTCATGGGCATCTATTGTTGGTTTAAGAAAGCCTGCATAGAGGGTTACTGATAAATAAATTCAACACGGCGATTTTTCTGCCAGCTGTCTTCATCGTGAGTAAAGGCAATGGGCTGTTCTTCACCAAAACTAACCACTTCAACTCTATTTTCAAGCCCATACAAACCAAGCACCTCTTTTACGCTTAGGGCGCGATTTTCACCCAAGGCGAGGTTGTATTCCCTTGTACCTCTTTCGTCCGCATGACCTTCAAGTTTGAGTGAAATTCCTGGATTGTTTCTCATAAAGTTGGCATGGTCAATAATAACTTGGGTTGCCTCTTCATCTATCTCGGTATCGTCGTAAGAAAAATACAGCACAAATGAAACACTTGCATCTTCAAGTGTTTCTACCGCAACTTCAGTTGCAGTTTGTGTGCGTGACTGTTCGCTTGAATCCACACCAGATTCAGCAAGATCCTCACCGGAGAAGCTGCCACTTTCGTCATCCAACATTAATACAGAATCACTCAAGTCCTCAACCTCAACCGCTGGGTCCGAAGGATTGATCAAGTCAAGGAATTTGTCGCCTAGATCTTGAATTGATGTTCCGGCACAAGAGCTTAAAAAAATGACGCTTGTGAGTAAGATGATTTTTTTTGTCATTATTGTTATCCTTATTTTGAGTAATTAGACCAGTTCGGTTCGCGGACTTCCGCCCCTTTTTGTGCCAACTCGACAATCTGGTTGTTGTGTAGTGAAATCACGGAAAGCACACCCTTGTTATCGCGATTCGTTGCAAAAATAATCATACCACCATTTGGTGAAAAATAGGGTGACTCATCCAACTTATTTTGCGTCAAAACAGTAAGGTCTCGGGTTTTAATGTCAAGCAAGGCAACTCGATAATCCTTGCCAACACGATGCACGAGCGCGAGTGCCTTTCCATCTGGTGAGAAGACCGGTTTTGCGTTGTAGGTGCCCTTGAAGGTGGCGCGTTTAATCTTGCCATTGGTTAAATCTTTTATATAGATTTGAACTTGGCCAGAACGATTTGACGTAAAGGCGATGCTCTTACCATCAGGCGAGAAATTTGCCTCAGTGTCAATAGCGCTGTCTTTTGTTAGTCTGATTAATTTCTTACTTTCAAGTTGGTAGAAATAAAGATCTTTGTTGCCTTCTCTAGATATGGTTAATACTAGGCCTTGACCATTGGGGTGCCAGCTTGGCGCTGATGCAATGCCGTCGAATCTTGGCAGTTTAATTGACTTAACCCGCATAAACGGATACTTAATAAACACTTCCGAGCGGCCATTTTTAAACGAAACGTAGGCAATTTTCTTTTGATCGGGCGACCAAGCAGGCGAAAGAATGGGGTACGAGGACTTAACTACGGTTTGCGCGTTGTGGCCATCAGCATCGGCAATTTCAAGTTGGTAAACTCTGCCCATGTTTTCATCATTGGTCACTGTTACATAAGTAAGGCGGGTGTCAAACGAGCCTTTTTGACCAAGCAAAACGTTGTAAATTTTATCGCTTAGATAGTGCGAAATCCTTCTAATGCCACTGTTATGTACCGCTATTTTTTTGCCGTATAGACGCTTTTTTGTATAAATGTCGTAAACATAGATATAAACATTAAACACCTTGCTGCTGACTTTTTCTATCTTGCCAAAAACAATCGCATCTTTTTTTCTTGCCTTCCAGTAACTAAAATCAATTTTATTGGTAATAACGCCTTTTGAGCTTAGGGCGTTGAATTGACCCGAACGATTTAAATTATCACGAATAATATCGGCAATTTCGGCACCTTGCTCGGCATCACCAATGACCTCAAAGGGTGCAATAACAATTGGAAATGCGTTTTCTTCTGACTTAATGATTGTAACCTCAAGCAGTGCATATGCAGCTGTTGAGACAAGCGTTAAGAGGAGTACTAAGGTTTTTAAAATTTTCATTCTTTTTCCTCGATCCAGTACATCTGAATAGCCTCTAGAGCTCTTTCACCACACTGTGTTTCACCGGCATCAAATCCATCCAATCCAAGAACCAGATTCTGCAAGTCAACAAAGTTAACTGTTGTTGGGTCGATTTCTGGATGGGATTCGTCCAGTGAGATAGCAATATCGAGTGAGTCAAGCCAAGTCATCATAAGGGGTATCAGGCGATAATATATTGAAATAATAAAGGCTAATTTTAATCAATTGAGTTCGACTCAAGGGCCCTTTTAATGTTTAATTTCGCCTTGCAGAAACAACCGTTGGGAGCTGCTTTAAGCGATGCAACACATTATTAAGCTGCACAACATTATTCACATCAACGATCAAACTCACTGCTTTCTTAGAGTGCGGCATGGTTTTTTGCTCAAGATGCTCAATGTTCACTTCGAGTTGCGCCAAGACATTCGCAATTGTTGCCAACACACCACTTTGATTCTCAACAACGACGCGAACAGGCACTTGGAACAGTTCACTTTCATCGGACTTCCAGTCAATTTCAAGCCACTGAGCGCTTTTATTTTTTATGTGGGCAAGGTTGGAGCAATTGTTGCGATGCATCACCATGCCTTTTGTTGTTGTCAATATACCGGTGACATGGTCGCCAGGTATTGGGTAGCAACAATGGGCGAAGTTAATTGCCATTCCCTTTGTTTTGTGAATAGTGAGCGCATTAATTGCGGCTTTTCCAGCGTGCTGGATAAGGTGATTAACAACCACCGCAACAAAAATTTCAGAAAGGCCGACCTTAATATAAAGATCTCTCGAAGTAGAGCAGTGCAACTCAGTCAAGCAATCGACCCATCTTTGCTTTGAAATACTTGAAATTTTGATTTTCTGAAATTCAAGAGCGTCGGTAATTAAGTGCTTGCCAAGTTTCGCTAAATCGGTTTTGGAATTTTCTTTAAGTTGCGCTTTGATTGCCGCTTTAGCTCTGGGTGTTGCCACCATACTCAACCAGCTTGGCTTGGGCTTAACGAATCGACTGGTGACAATCTCAATTGTCTGGCCAGTTTTAAGCTCGGACGAAAGTGGCGCTGAATTGCCATTAATTGTAGCTTTTTGTGTTCTCTTTCCAACATTAGTATGTACTGCGTATGCAAAATCAAGCACTGTTGCTCTGAGAGGCAATTGAATGATTTCGCCAGTTGGGGTAAACACCAAAACCTCGTTTGAGAATAGATCCGCTTTCGTTCCCTCAAGAAAGTCAGTAGAAGAATCGGTGCTTTTCTGAAGATCCAATAGAGAACCAAGCCAGTTTTGCGCCAGTTTTTCGGAGGGTTCGACAGTACTCTTATAATGCCAATGGGCGGCAATGCCATATTCCGAAATAAAGTGCATTTCTTTTGAGCGAATTTGCACTTCAATAAACATGTTCCTCGGCCCTAGCAAAACGGTATGCAGCGACTGATAGCTATTTGATTTGGGTACTGCAATATAATCTTTAAACTTCTGCGGCAAAGGCTTGTACAAACTGTGTAAGATGCCCAGCGCCTGATAACAATCCTTTGTCTCGTCAACAATCACCCGAAAAGCATGCATATCCAACACTTCCGAGAACTTTAGCGACTTATCCTTCATTTTGTTATAAACACTACAGGGTTGCTTTTGTCTGCCTTCGACGCTGGCCTGAATACCGTCAAATGTCAGTCTATTTTCAATCTCAGATTGAACAAGGGTAATCGTCTTTTTTTGATTGCCATATTGTTTGCTAATTTTGCGTTTTAGAATAAGGTGTCTGCGAGGGTGGAGTATTTCAAAGCAAAGATCGTCCAGCTCAACTCGGATACTGTGTAAGCCCAATCGGCGCGCAATTGGTGCATGGAGCTCGGTTGTTTCAAGCGCTTTTTTAATCTGCTTTTCGCGTTTCATTGCACCCAAAGTGCGCATATTGTGAAGACGATCTGCTAGCTTGATAATCATTACTCTCATGTCTTTCGACATGGCAAAAAACAATTTCTGGAAATTTTTAGCTTGTTTGTGTGAGCCCGAATTAAATTCTAGATTGGTTAGGTTGGATACACCCTCAACAATGTGCGCGATTTGCTCGCCAAACTCCATGGAAATATCTTCCTTTGTTACAGTGGTATCCTCTATACAGTCGTGCAGAATCGCAGCAACAATACAATAATAATCTAGGTTAAGCTCTGCCAATATAAGGGCCACCGCAATCGGGTGGTGAATATAAGCCTCACCTGAGCGACGAAACTGACCTTTGTGGGCCGCCTCAGCAAGCTTGTGCGCTTTTTTTACAAGCTTAACTTCTGCCTTTGAGAGGTAAGTATCGAGCACGGAGCAAAGATCACCGATGACGGTTTTTTTCTGAAAAAAAGCGATTGCCATTGAAAAATATTAATTACAACTATTAGGGGTATTATAAGCAGCTGACTTGGCAAAAAGCCAGTTTATACAAAGGTTTCTATCCCTTGTTTAGCCTAGTATAATTCCACTCATAAGCTTAACAAAAATCCAACTCTTTATGAAAAAAATAATTCCTGTTATTGTTCTTTTGTCTATTTTTCTAAGCGGCTGTGGTTCGCTTTTTGCAGAAAAAAAAGTTGAGCGAGGTGTATTGGTGGACGGTCAAACGCCGAAAGCACTCTACGATTTAGCACAGGAAAAGTTAAGTTCGGGCTCAAACACTCAAGCGATTGAATACTACGAGCAAATTCTGGCGGCTTATCCCGGGTCAAAGTACGCCGTGCAGGCGCAATTGGATATTGCTTACGGTTATTATAAGCGCGAAGAATACACCAGCGCCCTTGCGCAATTGGACGATTTTATTAAGCGCTACCCTTCACACACTTCAACTCCTTATGCGCACTATTTACGATGCAAATCCTTTGAAGATATTTCCCGCTCTTTTCTTGACGACCTAATAACAGACAAAGCTGAAAGAGATGTGCAGAGTGTTAAAGATGCTTATCTTTGTTACACTGGTCTTATCGGTGAATTTCCTCAGAGCGACTATGCTGAAGACGGCAAAGCCAAACTCGTAGGATTAAAAAATGCACTCGCTAGACATGAGTTTTACGTTGCCCAGTATTACACTAACAATAAATCAAATATCGCTGCGATTAATCGCTGCAAGTACCTTATCGAACACTTTCCAAAGACACCTTCAGTGCCCGATGCGCTGCATTTAATGGCCTATAATTACGACGCTATTGGTGCCATTAAACTGGCTGAAGACGTCAGATCTGTGCTTAATGCTAGCTACCCCGACTACGCAGCAGAATACAAATTAGATAATTAATCATCGACCCTCATGAATTCAAAGGAACGACTTTTTGCCTTAAAAGTGTCGTTAGTCATGGCGACTCGAATGCTTGGCTTGTTCATGCTCTTTCCGGTGATGAGCGTATACGCGACGAGTGATTACTCAAACACCACGCCCTTCTTAATCGGCTTGGCGATTGGCGTTTATGGCCTGACACAAGCTTGCCTGCAAATACCTTTTGGTTATCTGTCGGACCGCTTTGGACGTAAGCCTATGTTACTTGCTGGTCTCAGCCTATTTTTACTGGGCAGTATTGTCGCCGCAAGCACCGAAAACATACTCTTTGTTGTTATTGGTAGAGCCTTACAGGGTGGCGGTGCAATTTCTGCGGTGCTAATGGCTTTTTTGGCTGATTTTGTTTCCGAAGAAAGCCGTGCAAAAGCCAATGCCTTTGTTGGTTTTCAAATTGGTTTGGCCTTTATGTTATCTCTATTAATTGGCCCAATCATCGCCTCAAGTGCGGGCATGTCTGGCGTGTTCTGGGTGATAGCCGGCCTTTCGGTTGTTGCAGTGTTTATCGTTTTAACCTTTCCGAGTGTAAAGCCCGTTAGTTATTACAAACTATCATTGTCTGCCTTTAAAGAAATATTAAACCCGCAGCTGATGCGTCTGGATTTTAGTGTTTTCTGCTTACACCTAATTCTTGCCTGTGGTTTTATTGTGATGCCATTATTACTTATTGAAAATAACATCATTGCAATTGAAGACAATTGGCAACTCTATCTGCCAGCCATTATTATCTCTTTTGTTGGCATGGTTCCGTTGATTGTCGCCTCGGAAAAATACAAAAAAACCAAGCTTACTCTACTGCTCAGTATTGGTTTATTAATCATCAGTCAAGTACTGTTTTTCAGTCTCAATTTAAGCATGGATGTTTTCCTTATTCTACTGTCACTTTTCTTTATTGCTTTTAATGCTGTTGAAGCCATTCTTCCCTCGCTATTATCTAGAACTGCAGGGACTTCAAAGCGCGGTCTAGCAATGGGGATTTTCTCTACTTCGCAGTTCCTCGGAACATTTATTGGTGGCGCAATTGGCGGACTTATTTATGACATTTTTGACTTGAATAGTGTATTCTTATTGACCATATTTATGGCAATAATTTGGTGGCTGGTTATTCTAACAATGCCATCCAAAAACAACACAACGGAGAAGTAGTTATGGCGGGTATTAATAAAGTAATTTTGGTTGGAAATCTAGGCGCAAAACCCGAGGTAAAATACGCCTCAAATGGCAACGCTATTGCCAACCTTTCTGTTGCCACAAGCGACTCGTGGACAGACAAAAATACCGGACAAAAGCAAGAAAGGACGGAGTGGCACAGAGTCTCTCTTTTTGGAAAACTCGCTGAGATTGCTGGTCAATATCTCGACAAAGGCTCAAAAGTCTACGTTGAGGGTAAACTACAAACGCGTAAATGGCAAGATCAAAACGGTCAAGATCGTTACACAACCGAGGTAGTTGTTAGTGGCTTTAATGGCACTTTACAGATGCTAGATCGCCGAGATGACATGGGTGGAGCTCCTTCGGCACCGAGACAGAGTGCACCTGCACAAGCTGCACCGACAATTACACCGGTTGCGAATGATGATTTTGAGGACGATATTCCGTTTTAGAAAGCAACGCCATTGAGAGGTGTTAATTCTTTATACAAAAAGCCCCTTAACTAGGGGCTTTTTTTTGTAACTATTTACCCTCTTCAGCTGGTTCAATAGCCTCTAGCACAACGAAAGCAACAGCATTTTGACTCTCATCAGAGATGCTTAGATGCGCCTGTTTAATGTTATTATTAACCAAATAAAGCCTAAGTTTTTCACTCGGGATAAAATGCGGTTTACCTTTGTCGTTGTTGCGTACAGTCAAATCTTGAAAACCAACGACTCTACCGATACCGGTGCCCAGCGCCTTAGCAAAAGCCTCTTTAGCGGCAAAACGCTTGGCAAAAAAAGCAGGACTGTCTGCTTTATTGGCAAACAATAATTGCTCGTGTTCGGTTAAAACTCTTTTAACAAAACCTTCTCGATTCTTTTTGAGAATGTGCGCTATCCGCTTAATATCAACAATATCCGTTCCAACGCCGTAAATCATGGTCTCGCCTTCAGCATAATGGCTTTCATTTCGCGTGTCGCCTCAGCTAGGCCTACAAAAACAGCTCTAGCAACAATGGAGTGGCCAATATTAAGTTCCACAAGTTCATTTAATGCCGCAATTCTTCCTGTGTTCTCAAGTGTCAAACCGTGACCAGCGTTTACTTGTAAGCCAATGCTGTGAGCGTAAGTTGAGGCCTCTTTGATCTTCTGAAAGCAATCATTGCGAGATTGTTCATCTGTGGCGTCCGCATAATGACCGGTATGAATCTCAATCACCGGGGCGCCACACTCCTTGGCGGCATCTATTTGATTTTTATCGGCATCAATGAACAGCGAAACTCTAATTTCGTCTTGTGCAAGTCTTTGACATACTTCGCGCATTCTTGATACTTGCGAAGCGACGTCAAGACCACCTTCGGTAGTCAACTCCTCACGCTTTTCAGGCACCAGACAACAATCTTCAGGTTTAATATTTGCAGCAATAGAAAGCATCTCGTCGGTCGCTGCCATTTCTAAATTCATTTTTGTTTTTAATGAGCGACGCATCAACTCGACATCACCATCATTAATGTGACGGCGATCCTCTCTAAGATGCAATGTAATACTATCCGCACCCGCTTGCTCACAAATTAAAGCCGCCTCAACTGGGCAGGGGTAGATGGTTCCTCTTGCCTCTCTTAAAGTGGCTATATGATCGATATTAACACCTAAATACATACTCGTAACTTCCATTAATTAACAACAAATAATTCTCTACTTTTTAAAGGCTTGTCACCCAATAGTGCTCGCAATCTTTGGCGGTTTAGGCCTTTGGCTATTTTTAGCTCTTTGGTGCTGAAATTCTGGGTTGTGTCGGCGGCAAATTTAAGTAATATTTCGCCGGGAATTTTACCATCTGCATGACGAAAAAAACCCTCTTGCTCGGCAAAATGATAATTCATTGTCGAGCTGATTGGCTCACCCGAGTAATCATAGCGAAAATCAAGGCCGTAACCCAGCTCTTCTAGTAACTGATTTTCAAACAACCTAAGAGTCAACTGCTGCTCACTATCAGTTGTCTGACTTATACCTTCTACAAATTTTTGATAGCTGAAAAAGACCCTTGGATGCGCTTCTGCTTCAGGCAAAAGGCGAGACAGCAGTTCGTTGGCGTACATTGCCAAAACCAAGTTGTTACCCAATAATCGTCTGGGTAGGTCATTGCTCTCAGTATTCGCCAAAGCCTTAAGCCCCCCTCTGCCCTTAAAAGAGATTTTTAAGCACTGAAACATTTGAATCGGTGTCTTGTTTTTTCTTATGCCACGAGCAACCAGTCGAATTTTGCCGTGATCACGGGTTAAAAAATCCAGCAATAACGAATTGCCCTGATAAGTACGCCTATGAAGTAAAAATGCTGGTGTTAACTCAACGTTAGTCATAACCCAGGGAAGCGAGCGCTCTTTTATCGTCCGACCAACCTTGTCGTACTTTTACCCACAACTCTAAAAACACTTTTTTCTCTAAAAAACCCTCAATGCTGAGTCTTGACTCCTCACCAATTTTCTTTAATACTTCACCTTTGTGGCCAATAACAATACTTTTTTGTGAGGCTTTATCAACGAAAATCCTGGCAGCAATACGATACATACGACCATCCAATTCAAACTTTTCAATTTCAACGGTCAAATCGTAAGGCAATTCATTTGATAAATTTCTCATCAATTTTTCGCGAATAAACTCTGCAACAACAAATTTTTCAGTGCGATCAGTAATATAGTCGGCATCGAATATAGCCTCTCGTTGCGGCAGATATTTTAGAATTAATGAGCGTAGGGCGCTCGAGTGTGCCTTTTTAAAAGCGGAAAGCGGAAACACTTCAGCGGCCTGAAATTTCTCACCAAGCTTTTGCAAATACGGCAAGACTTGATCATTTTTCACCAACTTATCAATCTTATTAACACAGAGTACAACCGGCACATCAACCTTGCCAATATGCTCTAAAACGCGCTCGTCCTCTTTCGTCCATTTTCCAGCCTCAACCAGCCACAAAATCATGTCGACATCATTAAAGGTCGAGCTTGCAGCTCTATTCATGTAGGCGTTTATCGCCTTCTTACTGCCAATATGAATACCTGGGGTGTCAACAAAAACCATTTGGTAGTTATCGGTCGTGTCAATGGCATGAATACGGTGCCTTGTGGTTTGTGGCCGGTGCGAAGTAATTGAGAGCTTTTGCCCAATTAATTCATTTGTTAGGGTTGATTTGCCGACGTTCGGTCGACCTACAACGGCGATAAATCCAGCTTGAAAACTCATTGTGTTAATTTCTCCAGTAATGATTCAGCGCAAGCCTGTTCGGCGCGCTTAATACTTTTTGCATTTTTTTCGACGCAAAGATTGTCTTCGCCCAAAGTGCAGCGTACATAAAAAACAGCGTTATGATCTTTTCCCGTGGTTTTGAGTAATTCGTAACTTGGCAAGATCAGACCTCTTTTTTGCAAGAATTCTTGCAATTGCGTCTTAAAGTCCTTGAGTGAGTCCGTCGGGCTTGTTTCGTCAAGGAGATCTTTGTAGAGCGTCAGAACGATCCGGTTTGTTGTCAAATAATCGGAATCGATAAAAACCGCACCAATAATTCCCTCAAGTGTGTCTGCTTGGATCGAATCTCTGCGAAAGCCGCCACTTTTTAACTCGCCCTGACCAAGGATTAAGAAATCAGACAAATCGATAGTTTTGGCTAATTTTGCCAGTGTTTGGCCGCGAACCAAGTGTGAGCGCAATCTTGAGAGTTGACCTTCATCAATTTTAGGGAAACGTTGAAACAATTCGCGTGAAATGATACAACCAAGAACACTGTCGCCCAAAAACTCCAATCTTTCATTGTTATTATTACCGACACTACGATGAGTCAGTGCTCGCTTAAGAAGCGCAACGTCGTTAAACTCATACCCTATACTTTTCTGAAGTTTAATCATTAAATCCATTAACTAAACCGCAACTGGCGCCTTAATTGGCTCGTCGTAAAAATAATCTTCGAACTCAAAATCTTCATATTGATAATCAAAAATACTGTCGGCTTTGCGATGAATCAGTAATTTTGGCAATGCTTTTGGCGTGCGACGCAATTGTGTTTCGACCTGTTCACAATGATTGGAATAAATATGGCAATCGCCACCACTCCAAATAAAATCACCAACTTCAAGATCGCATTGTTGCGCAACCATATGCGTTAGCAGCGCATACGAGGCTATATTAAAAGGCACACCTAGGAAAATATCGGCACTACGCTGGTAAAGCTGACACGACAGTTTGTTGTCAGCAACATAGAATTGAAAGAAGGCGTGGCACGGCGGTAAAGCCATATTACTGAGTTCGCCAACATTCCAGCTCGAGACAATAATTCTTCTGGAGTCGGGCGATTGCTTAATTTGCTTGATGACTTCGCTTATTTGGTCAATTTTTTCACCTTTAGCATTTTGCCAACGTCGCCATTGGGCGCCATAAACCGGTCCGAGATCGCCATTTTCATCGGCCCATTCGTTCCATATATTAACTTTGTTGTCGGTTAAATAGCGAATATTGGTATCACCACTTAAAAACCAAAGAAGTTCATGCACGACCGATGGTAGGTGAATACGCTTGGTGGTCACTAGCGGAAAACCCTTTTGCAAGTTAAAACGCATTTGGCAACCAAACACACTTACTGTGCCGGTACCGGTACGGTCTGTTTTAACAGCGCCCTGCTCTTTAACCAATCTCAAAAAATCCAAATATTGCTTCATATATTTTTAACTACATTGTTTGCTTTATAAAATAGATGGGCACCAATAAGAATCATCGGAAAGCTCAGTAATTGCCCCATCGTTAGCCAGCCAAACGCTAAATAACCCAGGTGAGCATCGGGCACCCTTACGAACTCAATTATAAATCTAAAGAAGCCGTACAAGGTTAGAAAAACAGCGGAGGTTGCCATTAAAGGACGCGGTTTTTTTGTATAAATCCATAAAACAGCAAACAACACAACGCCCTCTAAAAAACCTTCGTACAATTGCGAGGGATAACGCACAGCCCATTCGCCACTGTGGTCAGGACCATAAACGCCAAATGCACTGGTTGTCACCTTACCCCACAACTCACCATTAATATAATTACCAATTCGGCCAAACGCTAAGCCGAGAGGCACGAGTGGCGCAACAAAATCCATCGTCTCAAAAAATGATTTCTGCGCCTTTCGATTGAAAATTAAAGCAGCAACAAGAACACCGATAAAACCGCCATGAAAAGACATTCCCCCGCCCTGAAAGTCAAAAAATATCAAAGGATTGGTGACAAATGACGATAGATTGTAGAAAATTAAATAACCCAATCGTCCGCCCAATACCGCGCCCAGAGCGCCATAGAAAATCAAATCTTCAACTTGTTTTCGGATCCAGGCAGTGTTTGTTTTAATCCGTACATTAGCCAATAAATAAACCGAAATAAAAGCCAATAAATACATCACCCCGTACCAGTGCACCTGAACAACGCCAAGGTCTAGTATGACAGGGTCAATAACTGTATATTTCATAGGGATTTTTTCATAAGATTTTAAATTGGCGCGTCCGAGGTGATTCGAACACCCGACATTCGGCTTCGGAGGCCGACACTCTATCCAGCTGAGCTACGGACGCATGGTTTGAATTGAAATCTTCCAATATTGGTGGTAAATTAGCTCATGGCACG